>Ga0114975_10000585_pt1 | contig 27527 bp, 23 predicted proteins | sample S_130626_EF_Meta_FD_87031 | JGI IMG/M metagenome (GOLD analysis project Ga0114975, IMG submission 87031) | Freshwater microbial communities from Lake Simoncouche, Canada to study carbon cycling - S_130626_EF_MetaG | ecosystem: Environmental > Aquatic > Freshwater > Lake | place: Lake...
CGCGGCCCAACGATCAGCAGGGCGTGCGGTGGTGCGTCGGCGAGCAGTGCGGCAAGATGCGCCGCGGCGGCATCGTGGCCACGGGTTGCGAAGCGTGCTGGGCGACGCGCAGGGTGAGCGGCGTCAGGCGGCGTTGAGACCGCCCGCGCCATCTCGTTAGGCTCCCTTGCTCCCCTTAGCCTTTGGCCGCGTGGCGCTCTTCTTTACGAGAGCGACCTTTGCGGCGGGCTTGGCGGCACCGCGTGCTGCAGGCTTTGCTGCTGGCTTGGCGGCAGGCTTCGCAGCACTCTTCGGTGCAGGTCGGCCACCACGCGAACGACCCTTGCCGCTCACTGGTGCCTCTTTGCCGTTGAATGCCGCCGACTCGCTCGCTGATCGACCGGTCGCCTGCAGTTGGGACTGCAAGAGCGCAGCCACATCTGGTGAGACATCGCTGATGCCATCATCAGCGTCGTTGTAGCTCGCGCTCGAACGAATCGTGTCGTCCTTGTGGGAGCGAGCAACCTGATCGGCAATGCGTGATGGGCCGGAGCCAAGCTGCTGCCGTGCAGCGCGCACTGGTCCGCGACCCGTAGCGGTTCGTCGCTCGGTGGCGAGATATTCCGGAACGCCGCCTGGCGCTCCATCAGCGGCATCGTCGAGCGTCATCGTCTCAATGCCGTCGAGTGAATCACCACCAACTCCGCCACGACCACGACGTCCGCGACCACCGCGACGGCGACGGCGGCGTGGGCCGTCCTCACCGAACGCAGGTGCGCCTTCGTGGTTGTGTGGTGATGGCTCTGCGCCTGCGGCGAGATCATCTGGGCCGAGATCGTTAAGCGTCAATGTCTCAATAGAATCAGCGTCAATCATCGTGTCGCCAACGCGGATTGTCGACGAGCGGCGCACTGGTGTTCCGGTGCGTGGCGCTGCGGTCCGTGCGGTGCGTCCGCCGCGAACTCGTTCGCGCTCAGGCGCTGCGCCAACACGACGTGCTCGTGCTGGTGCTTCGGACTGCTTGTCGGGAACCTCGGTCATGGAGAGGTCCTCTTCGCCTTCGGCGGCAACTCGGCGACCACTGCGGGCACCGGCCTCAACCTTGGCGATATTGGTGATCTCGATGAACTGGTCAGCAACTTCAACGAGATCGCTGCTGGTGTTTGCGCGGAAGCTCACCACTTCAACGCGCACGCCCATGTCTTGCACCGCGCGAATGGCTGGTGCGAAGTCACCGTCGCCTGAAATCACTACTGCGATGTCGAGCTTTGGTGCAAGGCGCACAAGGTCGACCACGAGTTCGATGTCGAGGTTCGCCTTGAAGCGACCGTCACCGTACTTGCGAACATCCTTGCTGACAACCTTGTAGTTGTTGCGCGCGAGGAAGTTGTGGAACGCCTTCTGGTTCTCGTTGTCTGGATCGAGACCGGTGTAGGCGTAGGCGCGAACGAGATCGCGGTTCGCCGTAAGGGTCTTGAGGAGCGTGACGTAATCGATGTCAACGCCTGCAGCCTTTGCTGCGTAGAAGACGTTTGCGACGTCTACGAAAATAGCGACATTACGTGCCATTGCTTTGTACCTCTGGTTTCTTAGTAGATAACGTGGCGTGCGCTGCTACGACGGGGCTGGGCCGGTATCGGCCTCTTGCCCGCGCGTCGGAGCGCACGGCTGCACCTACACACCCTAGCAGGTAGCGGCGCGATACCCCCGTTTGAGCACGAATCGCGCTTAGCGGTCGTCTCGTGCGTCAACGACTTGGGCGACGCCTGAGATCCAAACGCCCAGTGCGATCAGCGTGATCCACAGCCCAGGTGCGTGGTCGATGCCGAAGACGGAGGAGAGGGGTAGGTCGAAGCCAGTTGCAGTCACCGCAGCGCCGATAAGGGTGGCGATGAAGCCGAGGGAGGCAACGCTTACGAGCCCGACGTGTACGGGCCACCAGTCAAACCGAAGCTGCTCTCCAAAGGCGTCTGGGGCGATCAGCAAGAAGAGCGTGGCGAGAGCGACAAAGAAGCCAACAGCGCCGTAGGTGTCGAAAGCGTTCCCCACGGTTGCGGGGATGCCGGGGGCGGCGAGGGTCCACCACGCAGGGAGCGCGCCGAGCACAACGCCTGTGGCGCCGATGCCGCTCAGGCGGCGGCCGCTGCTTCGTCGGAAGAGGTTCCCCGAGGTCGACTGGATGCGGCCGATCGGCTTCACCCAGTTACTCCTTACCGAGGATCGCGGTGTACATCGACGGCTTCAGTACGCCGACATAGGGGAGGTTCCGGTACTGCTCACCAAAGTCGAGCCCGTAGCCGACGACGAACTTGTCAGGGATCTCAAAGCCCATCCACTCCACGGGGATCTCCACGACGCGACGTGCAGGCTTGCTGAGCAGGGTGACGATCTTCACCGAGCGCGGGTTCTTCCCCGCGAGGTAGTTCGTGAGGTAGTTCAACGTGATCCCCGTATCAATGATGTCTTCCACGATCAGCACGTCGCGACCTTCGATCGTTCCCGAGAGGTCTTTTAGGATGCGCACGGTGCCGCTCGACTCGGTGCTCTTGCCGCCGTCATACGACGAGACCTCCATGAGGTCAATCTGCACGTTTCCGGGAATCGCGCGCATGAGATCGGCAACAAAGACGATGGAGCCCTTAAGGACACTGACAAGAATGAGCGACTCGTTCCCCGCATAGGCCGCACCGATCTCGGCGCCGAGCTCGCGCACACGCGCGTCAATCGCCGCCTCGGTAATGAGTACCGACTCGATGTCGTCGTGCGGGTTCTGGCTTGCCGCCATGGTTGCTCCTCCCGACTCGGCGCCCCGGCTGGGGCCTGCCGCTCTGCGGCTGAATCGTAGCATCGCAGCGTGATCAGATACTCTCAGGGGGTATGGCAGAACATGTCGGGCATAGCTACACAAAAGACCGCAAGGTCCTCCTTAATCGCTTGCGGCGACTTGAGGGACAGGTGCGCGGCATTGCGCGCATGGTCGACCGCGAGGAGTACTGCGTCGACATCTTGCAGCAGACGGCCGCGCTGCGCGCCGCCGTCGACGCGCTCGGCCTCTTGATCCTTGAAGACCACATCCGCGGTTGCATGAAAGATGCCGCCGAGAAGGGCGACGCCGAGAAATCCATTGAAGAGGTGCTCGACGTCGTGCGTCGCTCCATGGGCCGACCGGCGCGCAGTGCAACGCCAAAGAGTGGAGCGAGCGACTGAACTCCAACACAACGCCCCCAGAACGCGCACCACTCCCTACTGATCCGAGTGCGTTGCCGCCAACCGAACGCGAAACACTCGACGAGCTCGCACACCAACTCGTTGCCGCATCGCTCCCTGCACTCTCCGAACAAGAGATCGCTGTGGTCACCGCTCACCTGCGACTACTCGACGCATGGAACCCGGCGATCAACCTCACGCGCGTCAGTGATCCGCGTGAGCGCGCGACGCGACATCTTCTTGATTCACTCGTAGCTGCGCCGCACATTGATCGGCTCCTGCCGAACGGTGGAAAGATTGCTGACCTTGGCTCTGGTGGTGGGTTCCCTGGCATACCGTTGGCGGCGCGCTTGTTTTCACACCACAGCAATCTTTCGATGACGCTGATTGAATCTATTGGAAAGAAGGCACGGTTTCTCGAAGCGGTCACCGCAGCCAGCGGACTTGCGCCGCGACTGCGCGTCGCTCATTCGCGCGCTGAAGAGTTGGTCCAGGGTGGTGGCGTTCGGTTCGATGTTGTCACGGCCCGCGCGGTTGCACCGCTCGGTGAACTGATTCGATTGGCCGTTCCGCTACTGACATCAACGGGTTCGCTACTCGCGTGGAAGCGCGCGAGTGATGAGTGGAGCGCGGAGCTGAGCGCTGCTGCCTCCTTTATTGGGCAGAGCGCGATTGAGGTGGTACCGGTGAACGTGGCGGTGCTCGACGGTGCGCTTCTCGTACGCGTCACCCCGCACGAATCGGAGCGGGTGCGAGCGCGGGTATAGGATTATGGGGATAGAGAGCCCCCCAGGAGCCCTGATGGAACTCGAAAGGTGCAGTGAAGCGCGATGACCTCGGATACGCCTAAAGGGAAGCCGGACTGGCACCACAACCACAACGGCGAGGAGCTCTTTGTCGAGCCTTCGCCAGACCACCTCGTCGCCTCTGAGGCCGGAAGTGTTGCAACCGACCTTGGTGTAGTCGGCGAGGCCACCCATGCGGCAAAGCGAGCACTCTTCGGCCGACCCATCTCCAACGCCGAGGAGGGCGAGCAGCGCCTCAGCCGCAAGCTCGCGCTACCGATTTTCTCGTCGGACGCCATCTCCTCAAGCGCCTACGCCAGCGAAGAGATCCTGCTGGTTCTTGTGGGCGCCGGTGCGAGCTTCCTTATCTACGGTCCACTTGTTGCCCTCGGGATCGGACTCCTGCTTGGAATCATCGCCATCAGCTACCGCCAGGTTTGCTTCGGATTCCCAAACGGTGGCGGTGCGTATGCCGTGGCGAAGAGCACCCTCGGCACCTGGCCCGCACTCATTGCGGGTTCGAGCCTGATCGTCGACTACATCCTCACCGCAGCTGTCAGCACCGCCGCAGGAATCGCCGCAATCACCTCAGCCATTCCATCGCTCACGCCAATCAGGCTTGAGCTCGCACTCGGAGCACTCGTCCTTCTCTCCTTTGCAAATCTTCGCGGGCTTCGCGAGTCAGGTCGAATCTTTGCGCTGCCGACCTATCTCTTTGTGGCTGGTGCGTTCACGGTCATCGGTATTGGAATCTTCAAGATCATCACCGGCGATCCAGCGGTGAACTGGAGCCAAAATGTGGTGATTCAGTCGCACGAGACGGCATCGATCCTGTTGCCAATCTTGTTGCTGAAGGCATTTGCACACGGCTCTGTTGCACTCACTGGCACCGAGGCGATCAGCAACGGTGTCGCCTCATTCAAGAAGCCTGAGGCGAAGAACGCAGCGTCGACGCTTGTTGCAATGGCCGTGCTGCTCGCAACGCTGTTCGTGGGTATCTCGCTGGTTGCGTTTGCCTACGGCAAGGTGCCGCAAGAGATCGGCGGCGAAACCCTCCTCTCGCAAGTTGCGCGCACCTCACTCGGGAGTGGGCCGCTCTACGCAATCTTCCAAGTCGCAACGACGGGCATCTTGCTTCTTGCCGCCAACACCGGATTCAACGGCGGCCCACAGCTCACCCGCATCTTGGCCGTTGACGGATACCTGCCACGTCAGGTTGGTCAACGCAGTGATCGACTCGCCTACGGCGTCGGCATCATCATCGTCGCACTCGCTGCGTCGCTCCTGCTCATCGGTACCGACGCCGTGGTGACACTGCTCGTTCCGGCCTACGCCATCGGCGTCTTCATTGGATTCAGCATTAGCCAGGCGGGCATGGTGTTGCATTGGCGTCGACTGCGCAACGAGGGATGGATTGGCAAAGCGGTATTGAACGGCGTTGGAGCCATTGTCACGACCGTCGTCCTTGTCATCATCACGACGTACAAGTTCACCGAGGGCGGCTGGCTCGTGTACGTCGCAATCCCCGTGCTCGCCATCTTGATGAAGGTGGTCCGCAACCGCTATGACCTTCACGAGCGAGAGCTCTCCATTCGCCCTGGTGTGGTCTTCGATGCGCCGCATCGTCCGCGTCGCATCCTTGCCCCGTTCGGTGAGATCAACCGTTCAACGGTTCGGGCCATTACCCTCGGGCGTATTCTCGAGGCGGAGAATGGTGAGCTCACCGCGATCCGCGTGGTCTTCAGCGACGAGGAGGAGCGCGAGGTGCGGACGCGATTTGAGGCGCTCTTCCCAGGCGTACGCCTGGTGACCGTCGAGTCCCCATTCCGCGCCATCGTGCAGCCGATCTGTCACTACCTCGACGAGATCGAGAGTGAAGATGAGCATCTCCCCGCTGAACAGCGCCGCATCAATGTGGTGATGATTCCGGAGTACGCCGGCCGACACTGGTGGGATCGCATCCTGCACAACGGCAACGGGAAGCGCCTCCGCGAGACACTCCTCGGCCGTCGCAACACGGTGATTCTCGACATTCCGTACCGCCGCGACCTCGAATAGTCGCCGCGCTCCCGTCCGCGCTCGGCGCTCCTGAACGCCAACCCTCGGTGACGGCCGCCCTCGTGCCTAGCCGCATACCTACCTCTTTGTGGATAACTCTCTTGACAATGGTATTGATAGGGTTGTAGCCTGTTTGGGTGTTGAAGAGTAGGGGTGCCGGCGTCGATCCAGCCCGGCCGGTCTACGTGATCAGCGTGGCCGCCAACATCGTCTCGGTTCACCCCCGCACCCTGCGCATCTACGAAGAGGAGGGCCTGATTTGCCCCTCCCGCACCGAGTCGAACATCCGCCTCTTCTCGGAGAACGACCTGCGGCGGATCCTCTGGATACGCCACCTGACACAAGACTTTGGGGTCAATCTCGCCGGCATCAAGCTCCTCTTTGAACTCGAGGAACGGCTCGGGGAACGAATCTTGGAGCGACTGTACGAAGAGGGCCAGGAACGGGAATCGAAGCGTACGCCGCAGGCTGCGGCAGGAAGGGGACGAGCATGACCGAGCGAACCGAACGAGAGATCCAGGCAGACCTTGACGAGGAGCTCAACGAAGAGGAGCAGCTCGCCATCGACGAGGCTGTTGCCGCAAGCGACGACGAAACCGTCGTGCCGCGCGGACGCGGCTCCTTCCCCCTTGTTCCCCTCCGCGAGATCGTCATCTTCCCCGAGATGGTTGCGCCGTTGAAGGTTGGCCGCGATAAGAGTGTTGCCGCAATTCGCGCCGCGGCTGCCGCGGGCGGTTGGATCGCCCTGGTCACCCAGCGTGAGCCAGAGCAGGAAGAGATCACCTCTGCCGATCAGCTGCATGCCATGGGCACGCTCGCGAAGATCGCGCAGGTCGTCAACCTTCCCGACGGCACGCTGCGCGCCGTGGTGCAGGGTCAGCGTCGCTTCAAGGTGAAGTCACTCGACAGCACTGGTGCTGCGCTCATGCTCAAGGGCACCATCGTCGAGACACCAGAGGTCACCGGCGTTGAGGTCGAAGCGCTGATGCGCAGCGTTCAGGCGCAAGTGGAGACGTACGTCACCTCTGGTGCGCCGGTACCGCCTGAGGCTGCGGTTGCCGCCAAGAACATCAGCGATCCGGGGCTGCTCGCCGACATGACGGCCTACACCCCAGACATGACGACCGATCAGCGACAGGAGCTGCTCGAGACCATCGATGTTGTGGCGCGACTGAAGTACGTCGCGTCGTTCTTGTCACGACAGATTGAGATCCTCGAGATCAAGGGGAAGATTCAATCGGACGTGCGTTCCGAGATGGATAAGAGCCAGCGCGAATACTTCCTACGCGAACAGCTCAAGGCAATTCAGCGCGAGCTCGGCGAAGAGGATCCGCAGCAGGCGGAGACGAACGAACTGCGCGAGAAGGTCGAAGCCTCTGGCATGCCGGAGGAGATCAAGTCGCGCGCACTCAAGGAGCTCGACCGCATGAGCCGCATTCCTTCGGCATCACCAGAGGTTGGCGTGATTCGTACGTACGTTGATTGGTTGATCTCAATGCCGTGGAACGTTGCCACCGAAGACCGAATCGAAATCAAGGAGGCGGCCAAGGTGCTCGCCGATGATCACTACAGTCTTGAGAAGGTGAAGGAGCGCATCATTGAGTACCTCGCGGTGCGCAAGCTCGCTCCGCAGGTGAAGAGCCCAATCCTCTGCTTCGCTGGCCCTCCAGGGGTTGGTAAGACCTCACTCGGTAAGTCGATCGCTCGCGCGATGGGCCGCAAGTTCGTGCGCATGAGCCTTGGTGGCTTGCACGACGAGGCGGAGATTCGTGGGCATCGCCGCACCTACATCGGCGCGCTCCCGGGGCGCATTGTGCAGGGGATCAAGCAGGCGGGAACAAAGAATCCCGTCTTCATGCTCGATGAGATTGACAAGCTCGGCGCGGACTTCCGCGGCGATCCTTCGTCGGCGCTCCTTGAGGTGCTTGACCCTGAGCAGAACGCAACCTTCCAGGACAACTACCTTGAGGTCGAGTTTGATCTTTCGCAGGTGCTCTTCGTTGCCACCGCGAACCAGCTCGACACCATCCCTGCGCCGCTGCGCGACCGTATGGAGATCATCCAGATTCCTGGATACACCGAGGCAGAGAAGGTGCAGATCGCAAAGCGCTACATCCTGCCGAAGCAGCGCGAGAATCACGGACTGACCGAGGCGCAGGCGATCGTTCCTGACGACACGCTCGTGCACCTGATTCGGCACTACACGCGCGAGGCGGGCGTGCGCAATGCGGAGCGAGAGATCGCCACCGTGATGCGCAAGCTGGCACGCGCCGTGGCTGAGAGGAAGGGTCGAAAGCCAGAGGTCGACGTCAAGCGTTTGGCCACCTGGCTCGGGCCAGAGCGACACGAGTACGGCGAGATGGATAACGACGATCAGATCGGTTCAGCGACCGGCCTCGTGGTGACGCCTGTCGGTGGCGATGTGGTCACCGTCGAAGTTGGCGTGATGGAGGGCCGCGAGGAGTTGATCCTCACCGGCCAGCTCGGCGACGTGATGAAGGAGTCGGCGCGGGCTGCACTGACGTGGATCAAGGCGCACGGAGCGGAGCTCGGCATTGCGCCAGAACGCTTCGAGAAGTCTGGTCTGCACATTCACGTTCCAGCAGGCGCGATTCCAAAGGATGGTCCTTCGGCGGGCGTGACGATGGCGACGGCAATCGTGTCGGCGCTCACCGGCATCCCGGTTCGTAAAGAGGTGGCGATGACCGGCGAGATCACCTTGCGCGGCCGCGTGCTGCCGATCGGTGGCCTCAAGAGCAAGGCGCTCGCAGCACACGCCTCTGGGGCACGTGTGGTGTTGATTCCAAAGAAGAACGAGAAGGACCTACCGGAGATCCCTGAGGAGATCCGCAAGTCGCTAAAGATCATTCCGGTGGAGACGATCGGTCAGGTGCTCGAGCATGCACTGCGCCGCAAGCCGAAGCCGCTCCCAGCGAACCCCGGCACGCCGCGACCGCCGCGGATCCCCGTGCGCACGCATGGGCCAACGGGCCGGCCGAGCTGACCGGTCGCGTTGATCAACCGACTCGCAGACCGTATTGAGGAGGCGCTCCGTCGCGATGCGACGGGGCGTCTCCCCGCACTCCCCCTTCCGCTCCCAGAGGCACTCACTCCGCTGCGACTCCCGGGCCTTGAGCCTGTAGATCTCAATCCGCCCGCGAGCGCGAACCCGCGCATTGCCGTGGTGACCGCGCTCCTGGTGCCACCCGTGGCCCTGGGGAGCTGCAGCCCTACGGGCGGCGGTGAGAGCGTTGACCCGCATCCGTTTGACTGCCAGGTGCTGCTGATTAAGCGGGCTGAACGCGGCCGACACGGCGGACAAATTGCCCTGCCAGGTGGCGAACTAGAGGGGAACGAAACGCCGCAAGAGACAGCGATCCGCGAACTGCATGAAGAGCTCGGCTTTCACGCCGCTGACCCAGAGCACGATATTCGCTTTGTGGGCTCGCTTGATCCCGCTTATGTGCCAGCGAGCAACTTCTTGGTGCAGGTGCTCGTTGCCGTTGCGCCACAAACCCCGCAGATCACACCAGACCCGCGCGAGGTTGCCGAAACACTCGGCGCAGAACTCGGCCTCTTCGACCCGCGGCATGCGGTGCACGTTGTTGACGCCGAAGAACAGGGCCAACGCTTACGATATGGCGTGATTCCAGTGCCAGGAGAGCGACGGGTCTGGGGCCTCACTGCCCGTCTGCTTTGCGAACTCGCCTCGCGACTCGCGCAGGCGTAGCGAACGAAGGGCTAGGCGCTGCGGCGACGCGGCCCTGGCGGTGGAGGGATCGGTGCGCTAAAGCCGCTCGGCAACGCGCCCTGCTCCGCTAGGCGACGGATCACGAAGCCGTAGTACTCATCGACCGACGCACCGACGCGATCCCACGTGAAGAGTTCGGAGCGCTCAATGCCAGCAGCACTGAGCCGCGCCTTCAGCTCTGGATCATGAATCACGCGTCCGAGCGCATCAGCCAACGCGTCGGAATCTGCGGGGGGAACCAAGATGCCATCGCGCTCGCGACGCACGACGGCGCGATAGCCGTGAATGTCGGAGCAGATCACCGGCGCGCCTGCAGACATTGCCTCGAGCAACACGATGCCAAACGACTCTCGTCCAGTGGCTGGCGAGACGAACACATCTGCAGTCTTGAAGAGCTGCGCCTTCTCTGCATCACTCACACGACCAAGGAACTCAACGTCGTTGAGCTGTCGCGTCAGTACGTAACGGCGCGCTTCGCGCTCACCAGGTCCCGAGCCAACGATGAGGAGGCGAACCTGTTCACCGTTGACTTGCATCTTGCGAATCGCACGCAGGAGATGAATCAGACCCTTGCGTGGCTCCATGCGACCAACGAAGAGCACATTCGGAACGCCGTCGCGATAGCGAGAGATCGGCACCGCATTGCGATAGCGACTTGGCTCAACGCCGTTTGGAACGATCTTGTACTCACTTGGGAAGTAGCGGCTGATGAAGTGGCGTGCCGCTGGGCTCACGGCGATTCGCCCATGCAGTCGATTCGCATAGTCACCCATCACGCGCCGGCCAAACTCGTAACTGAGTGAAAGCCCGCCAAATGCGTGGAAGGTACCGATGTTCACCGATTTCGAAAGCGTGAGCACTACGAGGCTAAGGAACGGCACGAATGGCTCGTGGAAGTGCAGCACGTCGAACTGTTCTCGCTCGAGCAGCTCGCGCACCTGCTTCAGATAGGTTGGGCTCAATGTGATCGTTCCCATCGAGCCGTTGAACGGAACGCTGAAGCCCTTCCCGATGCGAATCACATCTCCTTCAGAAGCTTTCTGAAGTCCGTGGCTGCTGGTGATGATTCGCACATCATGGCCGCGAGCGCGGAGTACACGGTAGAGGCTGCCAACGTGATCGTTCACGCCACCAGGCATTGGATACACATATGGGGTGACGAGACCGATTTTCACTTGTGTTTCACCGGTCGCTTGTGGCTGTGTGGATAGCCGAGGTCGCGGCCGTGTCGTTCGCCACCGAACGTCCAGATTGGTCGGGTGACACCGCGTAGGTCTTGCCCAAGGCCGATGAGGTTGCGCAGCATCTGACGAGCGAAGATCGCTGGGCTCTCTAGCATGGTGTGGTCTTCACCCTCCCCAGGCTTCACTGTGCCCGCCAATACGGCGCGGCGGAGTGCGGCTGCCGAACGCCCCGGGAAGGTGGTGTAGACGCGACCGATCGCCTCGAGCACGTGCGCGTCAGAGGAGCCGACACCAGGGAGGCCGAGCTCCTTCGCCAGTCGCTGCACTCGCGCGCGCGGGTAGGTGCCAAAGATCGTGGGGTTAAACGTCTCTAGGGCATCGGGGCGACAGGCAGGGTCGCGATCCTTCGCTACGGCCCGCAGGGCCCCAGCCTGGGCGCAGAGGGGGTGTGGGAAGAGCGGATGGGCTGGGATGGCGATCCCCCCTTGCTCGTGGATCTCGGCGATGGTGCGGCGCAGGGAGCGAAGAGGGCGAACACGCTCCTCGAGGAAGAGTCCAAGCACATGCCCTTGCAGCGTGGAGATCTCTTCGCCAACGATCACCTGCACGCGCAACTTGTTCTTGATCGCCATCGCCTGTGCCGCCTTCGCCGCATCGATGCGGTCGTGATCGGTGATGGCAATCACATCAAGGCGCGCCTCTTCGGCTCGCGCGAGCACCTGCGCAACACCGGCGGTGCCGTCCGACGCCATCGTATGGATGTGCAGATCGGCTCTCCCCTGCACGCCGGTCATCCGTTGCTTAGTTGGGCTCATGACTGTGGATCGTCCCAGATTGGGTAGAAGAGTGTCCACCACTGCTCAGGAGCTTTACTGATGAGCTCTTCAAACGCAGCTGCCACTCCATTCAACGCCGCCTTCGTGCGTTCCATTCGATCACCCTGATCGGGGATCTGCACCTGTCGAATGTATCCCGTGTACCGCCCCTTCTCTTCACGAATCACCGCCGCAACAAAAAGTCGGGCATTGCTTTCCACTGCAAGGAGTCCGGGGCCAATCGGTAAACGCGCGGGGGCTCCGAAGAGCGACACCGGCACGCCGCGCCCAACAATGTTGCGATCACCTACGACGCCAACAATGCCGCCAGCGGCAAGCTCTTCGGACATCACCGCTGCTGCGCCACCAGCAGAGATAATGCGTAGCCCTAGACCCTCGCCTCGAACGCGAAGCATCCAGCGTTGCAACACCTCGTTCCCAAGCTCTTCCATCGGCGCTACCGGTCGCATGCCGCTGCGATCCGCAAGAATGCTGCCGGGCAACTCAATTGCGCCAAAGTGTGCGGCAAGGAAGATTGCACCTTTTTCGCCACGAACAAATGCGGCGCGTACCGCCTCCTCGTTCTCAAGCTGTACCCGAGTAGCGATGATTGTTCGCGCATGGCGCGGTGCTCGCGCGGTTTCAATATAGAAACGAAGATGGTGTTCAAAAAGCAGTCGCATTCCGCGATCCAATGCTGAGGCGGCTGGCTCTGTTCCGTCACGGAATGTGTACACGCGAGCAAGGTTCTTTCGGCCCATTGCGGCACGTTCTCGCTGTAGCGCTGGGCCGATTCTTCCCCACGCCCGAGCGATGCCAATCAGTAGTGACTCAGGCAGTCGCGAAACAATTGATAGTGCTGCGATTGCGATGTAGCCGATGAGCGAGCTCATTGCGCCGTAGTGCTTGAAGGTTTTGCGACCGTCTCGGTTGCCATGCGTTGCGCCGACTCTGCCAGCGTTTGCTGTTCTGCAGCGTTTGGCCAGAGAGGCTTAAAGCAATTCCACTGCAGCGGTTCGGTGCGCATCAAGTTCTCCATTGCCGTTGCTGTCTCTTGTGTTGCACGCAACTGTGCTGCTGGTGAACCATCGGCCACGATGATCGGCGTGCCGAAAAGAATGCGGAATCGTCCCGGAGCCTCGCGTCGAACGAAGAACGGCACGATTGGCGCGTTTCCGCGAGCACTTAGCACCGCTGGACCGCTCGGAAGCGTTGTCCAGCGGCCGAAGAGTTGGCACGGAATGCCGTCGGATTTGTAGCCCCAGTCGCTGAGCAGCACGATCACGCCGCCGCGCTTCAGCGCGGTGAAGACTTCACGAATTGCCTTCCAGTCGATCACCTTGATTCCCCACGACGCTCGTAAGCGCCGAAGGAGCTCGTACATCTCGGGGAAGGCGCTGTCGTCGGCAACGACATTCACGTCGTATTGGCGTTCGCCAAGTGCAGCGGCGCCGAGTTCGTTATTGCCGGCGTGGAAGCCGACGAAGATTGCTGCCTGGCCGCGCGCACGGAAGTCGTCGAGCACGGTGGCCTCGGTTAGGTCAACGTCCGTCGCAATGTCGCGGAGCGTGCGGCTAGGCAGTCGCAGCAGCTCTGCCGCATAGCGCCCGTAGGTGCGGTAGTTCGCAAGGGATCGGGCTCGTACGAGCTTTTCGCTTCCCGGCAGCGGTCGGCCGTCCGCATCCGCCACGCCAAGAATGACTGCGGCATTCCCGTCGGCGATGCGTCGCTTGGCTGGCCAGAGGAGGTAGGCGAGTGGCGCCAGGGTGGCAAAGAGCGCTTCGACGGGGCGCGGGGGGAGGGCGCCGATGACGGCCATGAGGAGGCGGTAGCCGGCGTAGACGCTGCGCTCCCAGGCGCGCCGCGCGAGATAGCCAGGGGTGCGCTTTGGCGCCTGGCGACGGAGCGGCGAGGGGGTGGCTGCCCCCTGGGGCGGCTGTGGTTCGCTCATTTAGGGAGTGTAGGGGAGAGCCGCCGCCCCCTTGCGGGGTGCGACGGCTCTCTCCAGTGTGAAGGCGGGACTGGCCGAAGCCAGCCTCGCAGCGGAACGTTAGGCGCGAACGGAGTTCAGCGACTCGGAGGTGGGGTACCCCTCCTTGGTCACCTGGGTTCCGTCGAGGACACGGTTGTCCTCGCCGCGGATGAAGGCTTCCACCGCGGCGTGGGCGACATCGTCGCGCAGCTGCATTGGTGGGCTCTTCATGAAGTACGACGAAGGCGCAACGAGCGTCCCCGCCAACTTGCGATCAAGGCCGATCTTCGCGCAGCGAATAGCGTCCGTGATGACGCCGGCGCTGTTAGGCGAATCCCACACCTCGAGCTTCAGTTCGGCCGTAAGTGGCACGCCGCCGAAGGTTGTTCCTTCGAGTCGGATGTTTGCCCACTTGCGATCGAGGAGCCACGGCACGAAGTCCGAAGGACCAACGTGCACCTGCTCGTCGCCAAGCTGCTCGTCGAGGATTGATGTGACCGCGTTGGTCTTGCTGATCTTCTTGCTCTCAAGTCGATCGCGCTCCAACATGTTCTGGAAGTCGGTGTTGCCACCGAAGTTCAGCTGATAGGTGCGGTCGAGCTGTACGCCACGATCGGCGAAGAGTCGAGCAAGAACGCGGTGGGCAATCGTTGCGCCAACCTGGCTCTTGATGTCGTCTCCAACGATTGGGAGTCCGGCTGCGGCGAACTTCTTCTGCCACTCTGGCTCGCGACCAATGAAGACAGGGATTGCGTTCACGAACGCGCATCCGGCCTTGATCGCCTGCTCAGCGTAGTAGCGAATTCCCTCTTCGCTGCCGACCGGAAGGTAGGCAACGAGCACGTCGACCTTGCGCTCTTTGAGCACAGCGGCAACGTCCACAGGCTTCTCTGGTGACTCGATCACCACGTCCTTGAGGTACTTGCCGATGCCGTCGAGCGTTGGTCCACGCTGAACGATCACGCCGGTTGTTGGGATCTCCTGGAAGGTCCAGGTGTTGTTTGGCTCGGCGCCAAGTGCAACGGAGAGATCCTTGCCAACCTTGGTCACGTTGACGTCGAACGCCGCAACGTAGTCAAGATCGCGCACGTGATAGCCACCGAGGTCGACGTGCATCAGTCCTGGGACCTTTGCATCGTTCGCCACGTCGGCATAGAAGTAGCGGCCCTGCACCAAGCTGCTGGCGCAGTTGCCGACGCCCGCGATTGCGACGCGGATCGGATTCGTTGCCTTGATCGGCGTGGTTGGCGCCGGTCGGGCGTTCCACTGGGCGCGAGGCCCGTTCATTTCTGCCATTTTCCTGTTACCCCTTTCTCTGTCGCTTCCGCGACCTTTCCGCTTTGCGAACTCACACCTGTGAGTCCGCCTTCACTAACCGCCCGTTTCACGCCAGGCGGCGAGCATTAAATTGGCGCGCTATGCGCGACGCCCGGTGGTGGCCAACGCGGCGCGAATGAACACGGTTCGCTGCAGCACGGTGACGGCTGAGAGAGCAACGATGATGATGAGTGCGTAGAGCAGGTAGTTCGTCTCTCCGCTGATGCCAGCGACCAGCAGTCCGAGGATGAGCAGCACCGCGCGCTCGGCGCGTTGTGCGATGCCGCCATGCGCGGAGACGCCGAGGCCTTCGCCACGTGCGCGCACATAGCTCACAAGCGAACCGATGCCGAGTGCGAGCGCAGCAGCGGTGCCGATCTGAACGTCGCCAAGAACAGCAGCTTTGTAGACGATGCCGGCGTAGATCACGGCCTCTGCGGCGCGATCGAGTGAGGAGTCGAAGAAGGCACCGAACGCGGTGACGCGATTGGTTGCACGGGCGAGCGTGCCATCGAGGCCGTCGAAAAGGGTGCCGGCGATGAGAATGCCCGCAGCAATCGCCCAGTTACCGAGTGCCACCTGCGCGGTGGCGACCAACACGATGCCGAATCCAACGAGGGTGAGTGCGTCAGGCGAGAAGCCGATCCGTCCGAGCAAGAGCGCGATCGGCTCACCGATGCGCTTGATCTTGGTGCGCTCGTTGGTGGTGAGCAGGCTCCCCTGCGTCACGCGCTTGCCGCTGGTGCGCTTGGTGATTTTGCGCTTGGCCACGGTTAGGCCTCCTCGCCGCGAACGGCGTCAACGAGCGGGGTGGCGTGTGGGAGTGCGTCGGTTGGGGCGACCCAGGCGGCAGGGTCAGCGATGCCAAGTGCGGAGAGCATCAGGGCATGCCCCTCTGCAATGGTGGCGGTGCGGAGTGTGCAGATCGATTCGCGACCAGAACGCTCGGTGGTGACGAGGCCGGCGGCGCGCAGGCGGCGCAGGTGCCACGAGACGAGCGGCTGTGAGAGGCCGGTGAACTCAATCAGCTCTGAGACGGTGGCGGGGCCGGCCGCCAAGCGTCGTACGACCTCGAGGCGATTGGTATCTCCGAGGGCACGGTGAACGCGGCGCGCCGCCTCGATGACGTCACGCTCCCCCGCAAGGCGGGAGACGGCGGCGCCCGTGGCGGCGGGGAGTGCGGAGACGTGCTGTGCGCTCATAGAAGCAGAAGTTTATATGAATTCCCGCTGATGCGACGGGGGGCGGGCGTTCTTTTGTTACACCCCCGCTCTGGGGGGCAGCTACTTGGCGAGGGCCTGGATGACCGCCTCGATGATCGGGGTTGGAGCCAGGCCGAGCGCTACGGTGCCGATCGCCGCGATCAACAGGCCAGCTCGGAGCATTGGCCCCTCGGCCACCTGAACCGCTGGCTCTGCCGGGTCGCGCATGAAGAGATAGACGATGACGCGCAGGTAGTAGAAGGCGGCGATAGCGGCGTTCAGCACCGCGATCACGGCGAGGATCGTGGCTGGTCCGCCCGCCTGCACCGCAGCCAGGATGACGTAGGTCTTGGCGAAGAAGCCGGCCGTCGGCGGAATACCAGTGAGGCTCAACAGGAAGATTGCCGCGAAGATCGCCATACGCGGATGCTTGCGGCCGAGGCCCGCGAGATCAGAGAGCTGGGTGGTAGCGCCAGGTCGACCCTGCAGGGCGGTGAGGAATGCGAACGCGCCAAGGTTCATGAACGCGTACGCCGCGGCGTAGAAGAGCACTCCTGCGATTCCCGCGGCTTCTCCCGCGCCAGCTGCCACGATGCCGACCATCAGATAGCCGGTGTGTGCGATCGACGAGTAGGCGAGCATGCGCTTCACGTTGCTCTGCGTGAGGGCCACAAGGTTGCCGAGCGTCATCGTCGCCGCAGCCAACACCACCATCACTGGGATCCAGAGTGTGGCGAGTGGCGCGAGGGCAATCACGAAGAGCTTGATGAGTAGAACGAATGCACCAACCTTCGGGCCCACTGAGAGATAGCCGGTGATTGGCGTTGGAGAGCCTTGGTAGGCGTCAGGGGTCCAGTAGTGGAACGGCACCGCCGCAATCTTGAAGGCCGACCCGGTGGTGATGAGCGCGAGTGCAACGGCAAGCCCCGCGTTCGCCTTCCCGGATGCCAGCGCCGTTGCGATACCGCTGAGTGACGCAGTACCTGCAACGCCCCACAACACAACGATGCCGAACAGCAGGATGGCGCTCGAGAAGCTGCCAAGCAGGAAGTACTTCACTGCACCCTCGGTGCTCAGCGGATCACGCTTCGCGTATCCGGCAAGTACGTACCCAGGAATCACCATAAGTTCGAGGCCAACAAAAAGCGTGACGAGGTCGGTTGCGGCACCAAGCAAGATGGCGCCTGCAAGAGCAAAGAGAAGCGTCGCGGAAAGCTCAGCGGTTGGATACTTGCGCGCTGCAAGATATGCCGGTGCAATCAGGAGTGTGATCGCAACGATCGAGATTCCGAGCAGGCCGATAAAGGCGACGAATGGCCCGGCAACGTAACTGCCGCCAAGCGCACTCGCACTGCTGCCACCCTGGTTCATGAGCAGTGCAGCCGTTGCGCCGAGCGCGGCGAGTGCAACGGCGACAGGCGCATGATTGCGATTCGGCGTGATCATGTCGCTCACGAGCACGGCGATCGCGCCCACCACGACGGTGATCAGTGGTGCCAGGGTAAGCAGGTCGTTGTTCATTGCCCGACCACACTAATTGCCGACATCAGGAACGTTTCGACGCTCTTCGCAAAAGAGCTCGTAAGCAGTGTCGGCATCACGCCGAAGACCACGATCAGCGCCGCGAGTGGTGCGAGTGTCAAGATCTCGGTTGGTGTGACATCGGTCAGCTTTGCGCCGAGCCCCTTCAGGAACGGCGAGAGTGGCCCAGTGAAGACGCGCTGGTACATGTAAAGCAGGTAGACGGCCGCAAGGATCATCACAAACGTTGATGCGCCCGCAATCATTGGGTTGGCAATGAATGCGCCGAGCAGTACCAAGAACTCGCCAGCGAAGCCCGAGAGGCCAGGCAAGCCGACGGAGGCGAAGAGGAAGAAGCCGAAGAGTGCCGCGTAGGCCGGTGTGCGCACCGCCCAGCCGCCCATCTTGGCGATCTCACGATCATGCGTGCGCTCGTAGCCGATACCAACAAGCAAGAAGAGTCCGCTCGTGATGAGGCCGTGGTTGAGCATCTGCAAGATTGCGCCGTCGACTCCTTGCTGATTGAAGGTGAAGATGCCGAGCGTCACGAAGCCCATGTGGCTGACCGAGCTATACGCGATGAGTTTCTTCAGGTCGGTTTGCACGATTGCCACAAGTGCGCCGTAAATGATGGCGATCACCGAGAGGACGATCATGAGCGGCGCAAAGAGGTGTGCGCCGTCGGGGAAGAGCGGGATCGCGAAGCGAATGAAGCCATAGCCGCCGAGCTTCAGGAGTACGCCGGCGAGGATGACGGAGCCTGCAGTTGGGGCCTGAACGTGCGCGTCAGGAAGCCAGGTGTGGAAGGGGAACATCGGCACCTTGATGGCAAAGGCGAGCGCGAAGGCAGCAAACCCGAGGATCTGCAGCGTTGGGTCGGTGATCGTGCCCCGCAGCGCAAGAAGGTCGAATGCCCCGGTCCAGGAGCCGGTCGCAGCCTGGTGGCTGAAGGCGGTGGCGAGAATCGCCACGAGCATCAGGAGTGAACCGACGAGCGTATAGAGAACGAACTTGATCGTGGCGTAGATGCGGTCCGCGCCGCCCCAGATGCCGATGATCAGATACATCGGCACGAGCACGATCTCCCAGAAGATGTAGAAGAGGAAAAGGTCGAGCGACAGGAAGACGCCGAGCATGCCCGTCTCAAGGATGAGGAAGCTGATGAAGTACTCCTTCACGCGCGTCTGGATTGGCCCAAAGCTCGCCAGGATGCAGATCCAGCTGAGCAGCGTGGTCAACACAACGAGGGCGCCAGAGAGCCCGTCGACCCCAAGGTGATAGGTGATACCGAATGACGGAATCCACGAGAGCTGCTCGCTAAACGCGAACTCGCCGCTCTGCCCGCGAATGCCGAGCAACATACCGAGGCTCAACACAAAGGTGACAAGCGAGACACCGAGAGCAGCGAGACGGATCAGGCTCGGGCGTGACGATGGAAGGAACCCAATAGCGAGGGCGCCGAGAAGCGGCAGGAAGATGATCAGTGAGAGGATCGGCATCTCGTTCATCCTGCGATCACCAGATACGCCGCGGCGATCGCGACGAGGCCAAACGCGATGCCGAGCGCATAGTTCTGCACGCGACCGGTTTGAATCTGTCGCAGCCCGCGGCCACCGCTCGAGGTGAGTGAGGCAACGCCATTCACGGTGCCGTCAACAACGCGGCGATCGAACCACCAGAGCGCGTTGGCAAACTTTCGACCAAAGCGCACGAAGACAAGATCATTCAAGTCATCGAAGTACCAGCGGTTGCGGCTGCCGTCGTAGAGCGGCTGCAGGCGCTTGGTGACGCGACCAAGGAACTCGTTGTTGTCGCTGCGGAAGAGGCGCACGCCAACGACGGTGCCGATTGAGGCAACGGTGACGCTTGCAAGCATTAGTAGGCCATCGATACCGAAGAGTGTCCACGCCTCGTGTTCGTGACCAAGCATCTCGCTCGCCGGATGGAAGATCGGTTCAAGTGCATGCACCAACACGCCGTCGGCGAATGGGAAGCCGAGCGCTGCGCCAATTGCGATTGATGGCACCGCGAGAATGATCAGCGGCAGCGTCATCGTCCATGGTGACTCGTGCACGTGTGATTCGTCGTGCACGCGGCTCTTCCCCCAGAAGGTGAGCCCCATCAGTCGGAACATGTAGAAGGCGGTCATCGCAGCGACGACCATTCCAACGAGCCAGACCCACGCGTAGCCAAACTTAAATGCTTCACCGAGGATTTCATCTTTCGAGAAGAAGCCGGCGAGCGGTGGAAGTCCTGCGATTGCAACGGTGCCGATCAACATCGTGGCGTACGTAATCGGAATCTTGCGCCAGAGCCCGCCCATCTTTGTCATCTCTTGCTCACCGTTCACCGCGTGAATGACCGAGCCTGAGCCAAGGAAGAGGAGTCCCTTGAAGAAGCCGTGTGTGATGAGGTGGAAGATTGCAGGGATCCATGCGCCAACGCCGAGCGCAGCAAACATGTAGCCGAGCTGCGAAAGGGTTGAGAAGGCGAGCACGCGCTTGATGTCGGTCTGCGTGAAGGCAATCGATGCGGCGAAGATCGCGGTGAAGATGCCGATGGCGGCAACGATGAGCATGGCGTCGTGGCTCGCGGCGAAGAGTGGGCTCATGCGCGCCACGAGATAGACGCCCGCGTTCACCATGGTCGCTGCGTGGATGAGTGCGCTGACGGGGGTTGGGCCCTCCATTGCGTCAGGGAGCCAGACGTGCAGTGGGAACTGCGCCGACTTGCCGACCGCGCCGCAGAAGATCAGCAGGGCGATCACAGTGGCGGCAGGGCCAGCGAGCGCACCCGCTTCAACTCCCGCAAGCACCGTACTGATGTCGAGTGAGCCGAAGACCACCACAAGGCCCATCAGGCCGAGGGCGAAGCCGACGTCACCGACGCGGTTCGTAATGAAGGCCTTCTTGGCAGCGAGGCCTGGCGCGGTCTTGGTGTACCAGAAGCCGATCAGTAGATAGGAGGAGAGGCCGACGAGCTCCCAGGCGGCGAAGACCACAAGGAGGTTATCGGCGAGGACGAGCAGGAGCATCGAGAACATGAAGAGGTTCAGGTAGGCGAAGAAGCGCCAGTAGCTGTCGTCATGGCTCATGTAGCCGACGCTGTAGAGGTGCACCAGGGCGCCAACCGTGGTCACCACGAGCAGAAGTGCTCCCGTGAGGGCGTCCACGTGCAGGCCGAGCCCGAAGCTCAGGTCGCCTGAGGCGATCCAGGTGAAGAGGGGCATCGAGGCACCTGCCTCACCGAGGCCCCCCGTGAGGGCTGGGGTCGCCAGGCTCATGGCCAGCGCCCAGGTGGCGATGATCGCGCCGAGCGGCACCAGGTGGGCCAGCTTGCCGAGGCGGCGCCCAACGGCCGCCGTAAAGGCGAAGCCGATCAGCGGAAGGAGAAGGAGGAGCGGGGCGTAGCCCGGAAGGACGCCGACTTCAACCACGGTCTCTGCGGTGATCATCGGCTACTGCCTCATCGTGTCGTACTCGTCGACCAGTGGCGTCTTCCGGTTACGGAAGATGGCGATCACGATTGCCAAGCCGACGGTGGCCTCTGCCGCCGCCACGGCAATGATCAAGAGGGCGAAGGCTGCCCCCTGCCCTGCGAGTGATGGGATGAATGCGCCGAACGCGAGTGCGGCAAGGTTCACGGCATTCAGCATCAGCTCAATGCTCATCAACATGCTGATCGCATTGCGTCGCGCGAGGAAGCCAAAGGACCCAATCGCAAAGAGCATTCCCGAAAGAACGAGGTACGGCTCCAGGTGTCCGGCGATCTGGCTCATGGGAGCTCCTCGCCCACTTCGTCGCCCTTTGGCTCCATGGCGAGGTAGAGGCCACCAATCACGGCGGCAAGGATGAGCACACTCGCAATCTCAAATGCAAGGAGATACGGGCCAAAGAGTGCGGCGGCGACAGGTGCCGTGCCAGTTGCCGCTGGCGTGTCGGTGAAGACGGTGGAGCCCCACTCTGTGCTGCCGAAGGCGAGACCGAAGAGCACAGCAAGGAGCACTGCCGCAAGGGCGGCGGGGGCGACCTGTGTTTGGAACGCTAGCTTCACCGGCGCAAGCTTTGACTGCGTGAGCATGATCGCAAAGAGGATCAGCACGCTGATCGCGCCGATATAGACAAGCACTTGCGCGCCGGCAACAATCGCGGCGCCCAGCATCACGTAGATGCCAGCCAGTGCGCCAAGGGTGAGGATTAAGAAAAGACCGCTCTTAATGATGTCGCGGCCGAAGACCACGGCGAACGCTGCGGCAAGCACCACACCGCTGAGAATCAAGAAGAGTACGTCTGACCACCCGAGCCCAATGAACGGGATGACGTCTGGGAGCGGCATTGGTTACTTACGCAGGCTCTGTGGCAGCACAGGGAGCTGTCGTGCCGGATCGTAGCGTCGCCCAGCAACGGTGTTCTCCCAGTTTGCTTCGCCGCGGATGAAGGTTGCCTCTGAGGTGCGCTCCAACTTCGAGAGGGCGATGAGGTCTATCATCGGCTCGCTGCGATCGGTGTGCGCGAGTTCGAAGTCAAAGCCGCTGCGGAGCGCGTCGTATGGGCAGGCGTCGACGCAGATGCCGCAGAGGATGCAGCGCGACTCGTCGACTTCGTACTTGGTAAGAATTCGTGGCTTCGGCATGAGTGCGCCGGTTGGGCAGGTCTCTGCGCAGCGACCGCATGAGACACATGGTGACTCGTTCAGGCTCATATCGAGCGGTGTAGTGACGAGCGTGTCGAAGCCGGTGCGCATGAAGTCGTAGCAGGCGGCGCCAACAACTTCGGCACACACATTGGCGCAGCGACCGCAGTCGATGCAGCGTGATGGCTCGCGCAGAATGAACGCGTGTGAGTCGTCGCGCAGGTAGTCGTGGTTTGCGCCAGTCCAACGGTTTTCGGTAATGGAGCGGAACCCGGCGCCGCCGTGGTGGTCCTTCTCGAGTGTCTTGAGTGTGGTGCCGTATTCGATGCCGAGGCGTCGCAGGTCGCAGAAGCCGATCGCTTCGCAGGTGCACTGCAAGCAGCGCGTGCTCTCCGCCATCACCTCGGGCTTGCTGTACGGAATCTCGTATTGGATGTAGTCGTTCTTGCGCTCTTCGGCTGGAAGTGCCTTCAGGCGCAGGCGTGGCTCCTTCACCTCGGCGGTGAACGGCACGATGCTCAGGAATTCTGGCTGCGGTTCAGCGAGTGTCTGCCGGTTGCGAATCTCCGAAAGGTCAAGCCCCTGCAGATACGCATCAACGGCGTAGGCGCAGCGTCGACCGTCGGCGATGGAGGCCACGACGGTTGTTGCGCCGTTGCGCAGGTCACCGCAGCCGAAGACACCGTCGCGGCCAGACTGGAAGGTGACGGCGTCGGCTTTCATTCGGCCGTTCTTGGTGGTGGCAACGCCCTCTGCGCCGACGCTCGCCCAGGTCATGTCGGGACCCTGGCCGATCGCCTTCAAGATGCGATCGCACTCGATGATGAATTCCGTGCCGGGTGCTGGCTCTGGTCGGCGGCGGCCCGAAGCGTCTGGTGCGCCGAGCTGCATGCGGATGAACTCGAGGCCGATCACCTTGTTGTTTGCGTCGGTGACGACGCGGGTTGGGCCAGCCTGGAAGATGGCGCGTGCCCCCTCCTCAATCATCTCGTGCACTTCGTCGGCGGCCGGCATGTCCTTCATGTCGCGGCGGTAGACGAGGTTGACCTCCTTGGCCCCCTGGCGCACGCTCGTTCGCGCGCAGTCCATGGAGGTGTAGCCGCCACCAACAACAACCACGCGGCTCCCCTCGTGATCTGGATAGGTGAGGCCGAGTGCTGCGGTGTGTAGGTAGTCAAGGCCGTCGATCACACCGTCGGCATCCTCGCCCGGAATGCCGAGGTCGTTCGTGTCGTAGCAGCCGATGGCAACGACGACGCCGTCGTAGCCCTGCGCCTTCAGATCGGCAACGGTGAAGTCACGGCCGAGCATCTTGCCGCACTCAAAGCGGCCGCCGAGTCGCGTGATCGACTGGTACTCGCCGTCGAGCACTTCGATCTTTGGTAGTCGGTACTGCGGAATGCCGTATCGCAACATGCCACCTGGCTCTGGATCTTTCTCGAAGACGGTGACGTCGTGTCCGGCAACAAGCAGGTAGTACGCAGCGGATGCGCCCGCTGGACCTGAACCGATCACGGCGACGCGCTTGCCCGACTTTGGCTGCAGCTCGAATGGCACAGGTGGATCGAGATCCTCATCCCACATTGCCTTCAACACCTGATCGCCGGCGTAACGGTGGCTATCGCGAATTGCGATCGCCTCGTCTACTTCGTCGCGACGGCAGTGGTCTTCGCATGGCGCCGGGCAGACGCGGCCGAGGATGCTTGGGAATGGAATGGTGCGCTTGAAGATGCGTGCCGATTCGCGGAACTGCGACTCTGCATTCGCCTTCAAGAATCCAGGGATGTCGATGTGGCTCGGGCACTTGTTCTGGCATGGCGGCAGGCAGTAGGCGTTGTGGTCGCTGAAGATCAGTTCGAGGTTGGTGCGGCGAATTTCGCGAATGCGATCGGTCTGCGTTGCAACGACCTGCGCCGGTTCTGCCTTCGCTGAACAGCTGATGGACGGCTGGTCGCACCCTTCAACATCAACAACGCACATGCGGCAGGCGCCGAATCCTGGAAGCTTCGGGTCGTAGCAGAGCGTTGGCACTTCGATGCCGTTCGCGCGGCAAACCTCGAGAATGGTCTGCCCTTCGAATGCTTCGAGCTTCTGTCCGTCGATCTCGACGTAGAAGGTTGGTGTGCGCTGTGGTCGCTGCGGGCTGCGCGTGGTCAGCAACTTGTCGACGGCGACCTCTGCCGATGGCGCTGGGGTGATCGCGCGCGAGACTGGTGTCACTGCGCTTGCCGGTCGATCAATCAGGTCGGCCATGATCAGCTCCGTCCGCTTGTTGGTGTTGCCGACGGTGCGGCAACGGCAGGTCCAAACTCAGAGGCAAAGTATCGCACCCCCGTCAGGAGCGGGCTTGGCGCAAGCGCCTCATGTGCACAGAGGGCGCTATCGGTGACATCGGCGGCGAGCTTCTGCAGTCGCTCGGCGTCGGCAGGGCCGGCCAGTCCATCGACAAAGCGCTGACCAATCTCGGCGAGTCGGCGTGTGCCGATGCGGCATGGAATCGTCTTGCCGCACGCCTCGTCGGCGCACCAGCGCGTCAACATGGTGGCGAGCTCTGGAATGGCGACGGAGTTGTCGAGTGCAAGAAGTGCGCCCGAGCCGATATGTGCGCCAACGCTCTTGAGGCCTGCACCGCTGTAGGGCGTGCCACCGAAGAGGTTCGCCGGAATGAATCCGCCCGTTGGTCCGCCAACGAGCAGCGCCTTGATGGTTGTGCCACTGGCGGTGCCGCCCGCCGCCGCAAGGATCTCGTTGAGTGGCGTGCCGGTTGGCACCTCAAGAACGCCTGGGTTTGCGACGGATCCGCTGATCTGCACGAGAACCGTGCCTGGCTGTGCTGTGTCGCCAATCTGCGCGTAGGCCGCTGCGCCATTGGTAAGAATCCACGGCACCGCAGCGAGAGTGGCGACATTGTTCACGGCGGTTGGCTTGCCGAGATAGCCGATCTCGGATGGGTAGGGCGGTGTTTGCTCTGGCTGCCCGCGCTTGCCGGCAAGTGCCTTCATCAGCACGGTCTCTTCGCCGATCATGCTCGATCCCTGGAGTGGTCGAACAGTGATGATCAGTTCGCGACCGGTACCGAGCAGCGTGGCGCCGAGGATTCCCTCTCGTTCGGCGTTGGCGATCACCGCTTCAAGTCGCTTGATCGCTTCGGTGTATTCGGCGCGCACGGCGATGAACGCCTCGCGGGCGCCCACGGTAAGGGCGGCGATGGCGAGCCCTTCAACGATCGCCTGTGGGTTCTCCTCCATAAGGAGGCGGTTGGTGAAGACGGCGGGGTCAGATTCGTAGCCGTTCGCCACGGCGTAGTGCTCGCTGGCTGGCTCGGCGGCGGTTGCCTGCCACTTCGCTCCCGTAAGGAAGCCGCCACCCCCGCGACCACGCAGGCCGGCGTCGATCAGGGTTGCGGTCGTCGCGGCTGGGCCCGCCGAAGCGGACGCGCGGAGTGCCGCCCACGGCTCGGTCGGCGCTACGAAGAGGAGCTGGCTCCATCCCTTGGGGGCGTTCAGTCGCTTCACGCCGCGAACCTCCCGGCGAGGGCGGCGGCCCAGCTGGCGGCGTTCTTGGCGCTCAGGTCACGCTGCGGCTCCCCGTCGATCACCACAAGTGGCGACGGTGCGTCGGGAAGGTGGCTCGGAAGGGACTCGAGGCGCAGGTTGCTCCACGGGATCGCCCGACCGAACTCGGTGCCGAACTCGTAGCTGAGGGTGCCCATCACCGAGCCCGCCCCGGAGACGAGGCAGTTGGCGCAGCGGCAGACGGCGATCGAGCGCGTCACCCCTGGCTCAAAGGCGAGGTGCTTATAGAAGGTGGCGGTGCCGTAGACCATGGCGTACCAGGCGCCCGTCGCGCGGCTGACGCGCTTCAGCGCATCGACAGGGAGATAGCCGTACGCCCCCTGGATCGCTTCGAGGATCGCAAGCATGTGATGCGGGTCGTAGTCGTGCGCTTCGAGGATCTCGTCAACCTTCGCGATGTTGATGGTCGCCCCAGTTGCTGCCGCTGCGTCAGAGACGGTTCGACCAGAGCGGCGCATCGCCGACTCTTCGCGACGTTCGGCGTACTGCTCGGCGGGGCCCCAATGCACGGCGAAGCGGCCCTTCGTGTCGGTGCCGCCCATGTCGATGCACTCAATCGGACACGCCTGTGCGCACTGGAAACAGGTCTCGCACTTCAGCGTGCCGTGTTCGTCGGTAACGAGTTCGAGTCGGCCGCGGTTGCGTGGAGCAATGTCTGGTTTCACCTCTGGATACATCACCGTGCGCTTCGGCTGGAAGAAGCGCGTGAGCGTCAGGCGCATTCCCGAAACGAGTCCGGCTCCAGGAATTCGTGGCATGACTACCTCCCCGCAATCAGCACGGCAAACGCCGTCGCAAAAATGTTAAGCAGCGATGCAGGCAGCAGCCACTTCCAGGCGAAGCCCATCAGCTGGTCGATGCGCGCGCGTGGCAGTGTTCCGCGCATCCACACGAACGTGAAGACGAGTGCGAACGTCTTAATCAAGAACCAGATGAGGCTAGCGACTGGCGGAAGCATCACAAAGGCCCAGATGCCGACGGCTGCCGTTGAGACGCCACCGAAGATCAAGAATCCGGCGACGAGCGCCTGCCATCCCTTCACGCGACTGCTTGCAAACCAGATCGGCGTCGCAAAGAGCAGCGTGCCGAGTACCGGCGCAATACCTGCAATAAGCGGCAACCCGATACCGAGTGCACTCAAGTCGATCAGGATCTGCGGATTTAGATCAATGTGGATCGGTGGATTCGATCCGCCGAGGAAGACGGCGCTAAAGAGTGCCGAAACGATGAAGACGTTCACGTACTCCGCAAAGAAGAAGAACCCGAAGCGCATGCCCGAATACTCGGTGGCGAATCCGGCGACGATCTCTTGGTCGGCCTCGGCGTTGTCGAACGGGGTGCGATTCGCCTCTGCAGTGATCGCGATAAAGAAGATGATCGCCGCAAGCGGCTGGCGGAAGATGAACCAGTCGAGGAACGAGCCGTCTTGTGCGGCAACGATCTTCGGTAGTGAGAGCGTGCCGGTCAGGATGACGATTCCAACAACGGAGAGCGTGAGTGGAATCTCGTAGCTGATCGCTTGCGCTGCA
>Ga0114975_10000586_pt1 | contig 27513 bp, 27 predicted proteins | sample S_130626_EF_Meta_FD_87031 | JGI IMG/M metagenome (GOLD analysis project Ga0114975, IMG submission 87031) | Freshwater microbial communities from Lake Simoncouche, Canada to study carbon cycling - S_130626_EF_MetaG | ecosystem: Environmental > Aquatic > Freshwater > Lake | place: Lake...
AAAGGCGCGAAGTGAATGCACGCAAAAAGCAACAGGCCGACGATGATGAGGCTCCTTTGTTGATGCCTTAAGTGCGCTAGAAACAGCTGCTAATAACAGCGCTTATCAATGACTTTTTATCAATGCCACGAGCTGCAGCTTGCTGCGGAATAATGCTGGCTTCTGAAAAGCCTGGTGTCGTATTCACTTCAATCACAAACACATCTTTTCCGCGAATGATGTAGTCAACTCGAATCATTCCACGGCAATCGAGTGAGGTGTAAATCGCCTCCGAATGTGCTTGTACTTTCTTGTAAATCTCCTCCTCGATTCGAGCCGGTGTAATCTCCTCCGATTGTCCTTTGTATTTGGCCTCGAAATCAAAGAATTCTTTTTGGGATACAATTTCTGTTATTGGCAATGCCGCGATGTTTCCCTGCCATTTTATGACACCACAGGTTACTTCTGTTCCTTGTATAAACTCTTCTATGATGATCTGATGGTCTACGCCGAGCGCCGTGTCGATGGCCTTGTGCAGGTCTTCTATTGCGTTCACGCGTGAGGTGCCGATACTGCTTCCTCCACAGTTCGGTTTAACAAAACAAGGCAGGCCAACTTGATCAATTATTTGTTGTGTGGAATAAGAGTCAGTTCTTCTCAGGGTAATACTCTTGGCAACATTGAAACCATATGTCCCCAATACTCGAGTAGTCATTTTTTTGTTGAACGTGAGAGCCATGTTCAGCGTATCGCCTGTAGTGGTTGGAATACCGAGCAATTCGAAATAACCTTGTAAGATTCCGTTTTCACCCGGAGTGCCATGGATTATCATGAACACGCCGTCGAAGGTTGTTTCTGTTCCATTCAGCAATACACTGAAGTTGCTGCGGTTTACGGGTACATTGCCTTGTTCAGTTGCGGCGTACCATTCGTTCTCGGTTACAACAATTTTCACGGGTTCGAAAATGCTGCGATCGATGTTGTCCATAATCATCTGAGCGCTTCGCATGCTCACTACCGATTCGCCGCTGTATCCGCCGCATACCACGGCTACTTTCTTCTTCATATGTGTTGAATGTATAGTCCAAATTTCAGTGCTAATGGACTTGCTGTAATCGAATGCTTAGGGTGCGTTTGAACACTCAAAGGTTGATAGCAAGCCGTTTCCTTGTTATCATTGCCACAAACTAATTCGCATGATCAAACAACGGTTTCTTACAATAGCTGCAGGGCTCCTCATCGCCTTGCAGGGTGTTTCTCAAACAGCAGGAACGACGGGGCCCTACACCTTTACAATTACAAAGGATAACGCAGTAGGTTCAATCGAGAATCAATGCCAAACCGGCACTTGCTGGAGTTTCGCTACTGTGTCGTTTCTCGAGGCCGAGGTTATTCGAAAGGGTGGTAAGGCTGTTGATCTTTCCGAGATGTTCAATGTGCGTGTAACGTACCCAATGAAGGCCGATGCTTTTGTGCGCTATCAGGGGAAGCAGCAGTTTGGTCCCGGTGGTTTGAGCCACGATGTATTGCGTGTTGTTGGCGAATATGGTATGGCTCCGCAATCGGCCTATTCAGGCTTGAAAGCTGGAGTGAGCGAGCACAACCACGGCGGTTTGGATGCCTTGCTGGAGTCGACAGTTAAAACTGTGCTCGATAAGAAGTTGAATGAAGAGGGATCGGCATGGAAAAATTCGGTGGAGGGGATTCTGGATGCTGAAATTGGACCGTTGCCGGCCAGCTTTGAATACAACGGAAAAAAATACACGCCTGCTCAGTTTCGCGATGAACTCAAAATAAATGCGCAGGACTATGTGAGTATCACTTCGTTTACCCATCACCCATACTATTCATCGTTCGTGCTCGAAGTGCCTGACAACTGGGCGAAGGGTAGTTTTTATAATGTGCCGTTGCAAGATCTCGAGAAGATTACTGAGAATGCTATCGACAACGGATACACCATTGCATGGGATGCTGATGTAAGCGAAAAAGGCTTTTCTTACTTACAGGGCGTAGCAATACTTCCTGCTACCATGCCGAAGAAAGAGGAGTGGTGGACAGCGATGCACCCTGAGCTCACAACAACAGCGGCAGCTCGACAAGACGCGTTTGATCGTTTTGAAACTACCGATGATCACTTGATGCACATCACGGGAAAATCGAAGGATCAGCAGGGCAACATCTATTACATCACCAAGAATTCATGGGGTGCAACAAACCCTTTCAAGGGCTATTTGCATGTGTCGAAAAATTACTACCTTATGAAGACTGTGGGCATTGTTGTGCATAAGGATGCAATCCCATCTGAAATTCGTTCGAAACTCGGGTTGAAATAATCGATGAAGAAATTTGCTGCATTGTCGGTTGGACAAAAGGTATGGCGCATTACCTGGCTTACTGTCTGTTTGTTTTTCGGCAGTACGTTCTTGTGGGTAACAGCCCTGAAGTGGATCAATCCGCCTACAACGTTTTTACACCTCACCTCCGATTGTCCGGCGGGTGTTGAATTCCATAAGGAGTGGGTAGATGGCGATGAAATTTCAACGCACATGAAATTGGCGGTTGTTGCGAGTGAAGACAATAATTTCATGAAGCATGGCGGCATTGATTGGGGTGCAGTTGAAAAGGCGCGCAAATACAATGAAACAGAAGGAAAAAGGAAAGGGAAGTACCGCGGCGCGAGCACCATTACGCAACAAACAGCCAAGAATGTTTTTTTGTGGCCGGGCCAGTCGAAGTTGAGTAAATGGATACGCAAGGGTTTTGAAGTTTACTTCACGTATCTCATAGAATGGATATGGGGAAAAGACCGGATTATGGAAGTTTACCTGAATGTTATTGAAATGGGGCCTTGTAAGTTTGGAGTAGGCGCTGCAGCGAGTGATTACTTTGGAGTGAGTGCCTCGAAATTGAGTCGCGAACAGGCCGCGTTGATTGCAGCTTGTTTACCGAATCCCAAAAAGTACAGTGTAGCCAAGCCGGGTTCTTACATGAAGAAGCGACAAACGCAGATAGCGCGACTGATGCGCCTTATCGGTGACGATTACTTCAAGCGCTATGGCGGTGAGGTAGCTCGTGAGGAGCGAGAAGCACAGGAAAGAGATGTAGAAGAAAAACTCAAGCAGCTGCCGGAAGATGAGGTGCCGACAATTGTGGAAGACACACCTGAAGCTGACGATTCCGGTTCATCTACGAATACAAATGAATCCGAAACACCCCAGGAAGCAGAGCCGAATGTTGAGCCGCTACCTGCCGATACGACCAGGCAGAGTTAGAATCCAAATAGTCCACCCACGCGGAAAACCGGATTGCTGTAGGGTGAGTTCGGATCTTGGATGAGGTCGTACAATATCATGGCACTGAAACCAATGCGTCCGCCGCTGTTGTATCCAGCGCCTACAAGCCAAACAGGCACATTGACGGATGCTTGATTTCCAAATTGGTCCGACGCTTCTCTCCGAAGTAATTCGAATTCGCTGTGAGCAATAATTGTTTTCTTGATGTAGGCTCGGCTCCACAGACTCGCACCATACATGTTTTCAGAATATCCGTTCGATGAAATGTAGGTGATGCTAAACCCAACTCCGTTTACCCACCAAGGCTTGGTTTTATAGCCTATCATGGGGTTGGCCATCAAATAGGTGGGGTTGCCGAAATACCCTCCCAGGCTTCCCCCAAATACGAGTCTGTCTCGAAAGGGAATTGCGTTGTTCGGTGTTTCTTTCGTTTTTGTTGACGTAGCATAATCTTCTTCCGATGTCTTTTGTGCATGCATCTGGGGCAAGAAAGATGCAATTAGAAGCAAGGTGCATAGAATGATTCGCATACTCAAAAATAGCATGGCAAGCGTTGCGAAGAGCAATTTCTTTGTTTCCTTAGCACTCAAGATTATACTGTAATGACTGAGTTAGAATTGGCAACGCGTATTGTAGACCGCATGTTTTCAAACGATCCCATGTCGCAATGGTTGGGTGTTGAACGGTTGCAAGATGGACCCGGTATTTCCACACTACGAATGGTGGTTCGAAACGAGATGCTCAACGGTTTCTCAATAGCACATGGAGGAATATCTTACAGCTTAGCCGATAGTGCGCTGGCATTTGCGAGCAATGCACATGGCATTCAATCTGTGTCCATTGAAACTTCTATTTCTCATGTCGCTCCTGCGCGCGAGGGCGATGTGCTTACAACCGTGGTCGAAGAAAAGAGTCTTACGAAAAGCACGGGTTTATACCACGTGAATGTGGTCAATCAGGAAGGGAAGGTGATTGCCTTTTTTAAAGGCACCGTATTTAGAACAGGACGCGCTTGGGAAGTTTAATTGGTTACGACTTGTACTTCACGATTTTCTTCGCATACTGCTTCGTTCCCTGTTCTATGATGATGAAATAGTCGCCTGCCGGATAGGGCGAAAGCTCCAAAGTGCGCTCATAGTTTCCTTTCACAAGTTGTTTTTCTTCATACAACAAAGTGTGACCTTCTTTGTCTTTGAGTTGAACAATCACAGGCGCCGTATCAGTCAGCGTGAATTGCACTTCAATGCTGCCCAGATTTACTTGCGGAACCAACGAAAGTTGATCGAAGACAAGTGTGTTGCCCTTGAGTGAAAGGGCAGTTGATGACTCACCGGTTGCATCTTCCAAACGCAGCAGGAAGTTTGACTGTTTGGTGTCGGGTATTCCGAATCCTTCGATGGATGGGTTCTCGCTGAAATTCTTGAAGAGTTCTTCCATCTGCTGTTGAAGGTCTTCGGCATCCATGTTAAACTCGAAGTCATAGAAGTAGTTTCCTTCATCATCCATCCCCTTGAAATCGTGGAAAATTTGAAAGTCCTCGGAAGCACTGAGTTTCCTTTTACCCAAGATTCCGGTTATGCGTTTTTCTTTTCCATCTCGAAGAATCAACAGCTCTGCAGGGCTTTCGGGTTTACATTTTCTAACAGCCGCTGCCAGTGCACTGAAATCGCCGATAGTCTCATCGTTGAATTTGAGCACGACATCCTCGTCCAAAAGGCCCATTGTTTCTGCAGGTGAATTTTCTTCTACCTGAATGTTAACGCCTGAAGTGGTAGTTTTCCCGGAAGGTGTTACTCCCAGAAATGCTGCCTCGCCTCCCATGAAGCCTTCGCCGGTCAAATTGAAGGGTTGAAGGATTTTCATAGAATCTCCCTGCGTGATGTTGAACATCGTTATGGAATCGGGACCAATCAACAAATTGAACTGGTTGGTTTGTGATTCGAATTGCGCTGCCGGTTCAATGACTGCTTTAATTTTTTTGCGCTTGCCCAATCGTTCGATGACCAAGTTGAGCTCACCGCCCTTCGCTGATTGCTGAACTTGTTCGATGACTTGTTGTGCACTGCTTATGTCTTGCTTGTTTATCTTTAGGATTACGTCGCCCGATTGAAGGCCTGCTTTTGCAGCCGGTGTATTGGCAATGACCTCGGTAATTGTAACCTGTTTTTTATCCGAGTAAGTATCGGTACTCTGTGATGTCTCACGAAGCATTACGCCAAGGGTTGGTTTACGCTGCATAGGAGCGATACCCGTCATGCCGGGCATAATCAGCGAACGACGTCCTTGTTTAATGTCATTGAAATCGCCTTCTGATAGGATGCTTATTTCGATTTGCTGATCGATGAGTCCCTCTTGTGATTCTGGCTGTGCGTTGAGTTCACGCAACACGTCTTCTAAACTGTTGTTGTCGTCGATAATGATTTCGCGCGTTTCCTGCGACTCAATCCCATTCACGTTTTTCTTGATGTGAATTTGTGCTTTTTGCTGCGCCCACATTCCACCGGCAAGCAGGCAGCCGAAGCATAGCATAAATAACAATGTCTTTTTCATCTTATTTCTGTGACTTGGACGCGAAAGTAGGACTGCGAAAGGGGAGTGGGGTGTTAATACAATCCAAAAGTCTGTTAATGCTTACTCTTTGAAAAACCAGAGCATGCGCCGCTGAATGAGATGCACGTCGGTGTAATAGAAATGAATGATGTCTTTGTAGCTATAACCCAACTTCGACATGCGCATGGCACCCTCTTGACAAAGACCCACGCCGTGGCCAAATCCTCTTCCGTAAAAGATAACCTCTTCAGGTGTATGTTTTATTTCGAACTGAGTTGAACGAAGTTTTAAATCAGTGCGCATTGCTCGACGAGGAATCAAAAGGGTTGAGTCGTGGCAATACATCGGGTTGCAAGTACCTAAAATACCGCCATCACTGAGCGATGCTAAATCGTTACTTCCTCGCTTTTGCTTGATGTAGGAATTCCATTTTTCTTTCGGCATCCTCTTCTCCCATAGGCTATGCGGCATGCTCAGGCAAAATGTGTCGCAACGACCGACGAGATAAGGAACAGGCTTAGACCAGGCCACTTCTGCGTTTACTGTGTTGCCCCCGCAGTTGCTGTGAAAGGCTGCCGTAATCAGGTTTATTTCGTGATCTACTATTACGATGTCTTCAGTTGCTGCGGCTGCTTTTTCGGCTAGCGGCTCTTTGCGAGGTTTGCCATGATATACCTGGCAGTGCGTGCCATCACAAATGTCAAATCCCGATTCCACGTGGCGTATACGGTTGTTGAGCGCGTAAGTGCGGCTTATAACTGCCTGCACCTTGTAGTACTCAAGTTCACTCCCTGCGCCGCTTTCTGCCTCGATTACGCCAGCGACGTAATTCTCCAGTTCAACTCGATTTACCAACTGCAAATGTCCATTGATGCTGAAAGCGATCAACTCTCCCTGGTAAACGCGGGTGCTTGTTTTTTGTCCTGCCGGTTGCGCTTTGAATTCCGCGGCGTTCTCCGTTTTCCAGGTGATTTTTTTAAATCCTGCGTGATTTTTTCCTGCGAAGAAAATATTCACTTTGCCGCTAATGGCTGTGATGTCGGCCGTTTGACCCTTATTTACGGAGAACAAAACTTTATCATCGCCAATTACCTGATAACTGCCTTCCACAGGGCTTATGCCACAGCGCAGATAGTTCGACTGGCAGTGCATGCCAACCAGTATAGGGTCGGCCCATGTAAGGCAAAAAGAGAGCGACAGAAGGCACGTGAAAAACCACTTCATCATAGGTAGCAAATTAGGCTTGCCCGAAGGGTCTCTTTGAATTGGATTCGATAATTTTCAACATTGCATTGGCGGTTCTCTCTGAGGCCCCGGGACCGCCTAATGATTGGTGAAGCTCGTAGTAATTGTGTTGAATGGCGTTTCTTCTTTCCGGATTGTTAAGCAAGTCTTGTAATTCACCTTGGAGCTTTTGCACATTGAAATCGTGCTGAATCAGTTCTGTGACGGCCGCGCGATCTAGAATTAAATTGACCAGCGAGATGTATTTGATTTTTACTAAGCGCTTAGCAATGGCATACGATATGGGTGATCCTTTGTAACAAACTACTTGCGGCACTTTGTAAATACCGGCCTCCAGAGTTGCTGTTCCGCTGGTAATAAGTCCGGCATCTGCGTGCCTCAAGATTTCCGATGTTTGGCCAAACAAAATCGTCAATTCCATACCCATTGCAATTCCCTTGTAAAATTCCTCTGTTTGCGAAGGGGCCCCGGCTACAATAAACTGGTATGCCGGAAAATGCTGCGTCATTTCAAGCATAATTGGCAACATGGTTTTAATCTCTTGTTTGCGGCTTCCCGGTAGAAGGGCGATGATGGGTTTGGAAGGAAGCCCATGCCTTGCCTGAAAATGCTCTTTGGTTTCCGAACTGTTGCTTAATTGGTCGAGCAGCGGATGTCCCACGAATGTGACGGGCATGTTGTGCTTTTCGAAGTATTCTTTTTCGAAGGGAAGCACAACAAACAAGTGCTGGATGTTAGCCCTCATTGCATGTATGCGATTCTCCTTCCAAGCCCATACTTGAGGCGCTATGTAATACAAAACAGGAATGCCTTTTTCATGCGCCCATTTTGCAATACGCAGGTTAAACCCCGGATAGTCGATCAAGATGAGTGCGTCTGGCTGAAATGCTTCTATGTCTTGTTTGCAAAAGCGAATGTTGCGAAGTATCGTTCGAAGGTTTAGCAAAACTTCATAAAACCCCATGAACGCCAGCTCACGGTAATGCTTCACGACATGTGCGCCTTGTTTTTCCATTAGGTCGCCACCCCATGCTCTTATCGATAGCGATTCATGCTGCGCTCTGAGCGCCTTTATGAGATTGCTGCCGTGCAAATCACCTGATGCCTCGCCTGCTATAATGTAGAGCTTCAAAGGAGTATTTTTTAATAGAGCCACGCAATCACGGCTACTGAAATTACCAAAACGATGATCAACCCCTTGCAGAACTCTTCATACCCTCTTCGAATGAGGAGGAAGAAAAGTACAATATCGGCAAGCATGGAAAATGAAATGATTCTGCTTTGAAAGTCCTGCAATGAAGAACCCAGAAATACATCGAGCACAAACTCACTAAAGAATATCTCGTTGTAGAGTGAAAAGGCAAGACCGAAAACGCAGAAGCCTATGAGTGCTCCTACAATTCCGCCGAGAATTCCGTACCCAACATGGTTTAGAGTTTGGCGCTTCATAGGTTCCATTTTTTAAGTTCGTTCATGGCTTGATAAGCGGTAAGATCAAAATGAACGGGCACAACTGAAACGAAATTGTTGGCCAATGCTATTTCGTCGGTGTCCATTCCTTCATCCATTAGTTTGAACTCTCCGGTTAGCCAATAGTAGGGTTTCCCAAATGGGTCTGTTCGCACATCGAAATTATCTTCCCAATATCCTTTGGCCTGATGGCAAATTCGAATTCCGGCAATTGCAGAGGGCGGACCCTTTGGTATGTTCACATTCAGGCATGTTCCTTCAGGAATTCCCTTTTCCAACGCCGATGCAACAATTTTCGAAACCACCTGTTTCGAGGCTTCAAAGTCGGCGTCGGCGCTGTGGTCGAGCAAAGAAAAACCGATCGATGGAATGCCTTCAACGGCACCTTCAACAGCTGCCGACATAGTGCCGCTGTAGATTACGTTGATGCTGGAGTTCGATCCATGATTAATTCCTGAAACTACTAAATCCGGTTTGCGATGCATCACTTTGTAGATGGCAAGCTTTACACAGTCGACCGGAGTTCCGCTGCATGAGTATGCTGCCTGCACGGGCAAATCGTATGAAAGCGGGTGCAAACGAAGTAGGTTGCTGATAGTTACAGCATGGCCCATTCCTGATTGTGGCTTGTCGGGCGCAACCACTACGATGTCGCCAAAGGGTAACACTGCCTCCGTGAGAGCGAGTATCCCTTTCGAATAAACACCATCGTCATTAGTGACAAGTATCAGTGGGCGTGCATTTTCCGATTTCATGGCGCAAACATACAGCGCATGCGCCTGATGCATGTCTTCTTGTATTTTCGATTGCTATGCCATGTTTTGTCAGAAACAGGTTAAATTAGCCTCATTCTCAGGTTGAAATGATTAGTAAGAAGAAAATTGTAATTGTAGAAGACCATTTGATTATTCAGGAATTGCACAAGCAATACGTGGAGGATTTGGGCCATGAAGTAGTTGCGTGCTTTACGAATGGTGAGGATGCAATTCACTATTTTCAGGAGAGTTCGGCCGATTTGGTGCTCATGGATATTCGCTTGGAAGACGCTATGGACGGCATTGAGGTGACCAAGCGCATTCAAGAGCTTAAACCCGTTCCAGTGGTTTACATAACCGGAAATACCGAGGACTCCAACTTCCGCCGCGCCATGGAAACCAGTATGGCCGGATTCATTTCCAAGCCAGTCTCCCAGAGCGAACTGGAGAATGTTATTGACTCGCTCAACGACTTAACCAGCTCCATCATTTACGCCGAGAAAATTCAGAAAGCGATTTTTCCGCGGAGAAAAGACTTTGATGCGGTATTCGAGAATAGTGTGTATATCAATAGACCTATGCACATCATAGGTGGAGACTTTCCTTTTCTGCAACACTTTCCCGAGCAGGGAATAGTTGTGGGTGGTTTGGGCGATTGCACCGGACACGGAATTCCGGCAGCTTTGCTCTCGGTGCTTTGTCATGAAATCATTTCCAATATTGTGAGACGCACGCAAGTGCTAACGGAGATTGCCCAGGATTTGAATGCCTCACTCATCAACAACTTGGCAAAAATGAATAACGCCGATGGCGTGAATGATAGTTTGGACCTTATTGTTTTTAAGCTGGATGTTGCCAAGCGTACCATGGAGATAACAGGATTCAAAATGGGTTTTTTGCACTGGAAGTCGAATGAGCAGCAGCTGAATTATCATAAATTTAAAGGCCGTTCTTTAGGCGTCCCCATGAACGATCAGGATATTCAAGTTGTTGAAGCGGCATACGAAAACGACGACGAATTTTTCTTCTACAGCGACGGCATTACAGACCAGTTTGGTGGTCCGTTGTCGAAAAAACTTTCAACTAAGGGGTTGCTGAATATTATTCAAAGTGTCATTGCTGAAGCGCCCTCTAATCGAGAGAGAGAAATAAACCTGCTGTTGCGACGATGGCAGGGCATGAATGTCCAAACCGATGATATGCTCATGCTTGGTTTGATTCCGTCCAATGTAAAGGCGAAGTGATTTTCTGACCGATAACCGATGGCTTGAATAACCTATCTTGCAAGGTAAAAAAAAACGACCATGTCTGCTTTCACGGGATCCGCATTAGTTGATCAATTGCTCCGCTCTTCGGTTTTTAATTGGTCTTCGCTACAGTCTGTCATCTCTGATTTTTCCGTTGTTGCTAAGCCTGCATTATGCGGTATTGATTTATTCCACTCAGATAAAATCGCACGTATAAAGGCTCGAGAGGTAATAGAGCTTCAGGTAGCATTGACCGATGAAGATTGGGAGCTTTGTTTTGCATTGGCCGAAGGCTTGCGCCCTGTAGGTCCGGATGTGCCACATTGGTTGATGGAACTTTCGGAGGGCGTTTTTTCCCGTTCAACCTGCCTGGTTGCGGAGCCATTGCGCGACGAGAACGGGCTAATCATTGGATTGTTCTACGCTTTTTATTCAAACGGAACCCCCGATGATATTGTAGCGGCCTATCAGCATTCGGTGGCATTGCAATGCTCTACTGCTATTCAGCAATGGCAGTATGGAGTTCGTCATCACGAGTTGTTAAACCGACTTTGGGCATCCCTTGAATTGAGTTGCCCGGGGTTTTTAATTCTCGATGAAAAAATGCGAGTGGTTCAAAAGGGCTCCCTTTACTCAAAGTCGGTTCCTCAATTGAACGTCGGTGATAAGTTTGATAAACACTTTATGTGGGATGGAATGGCCATGCCTGAAGAATGGAAGGTAACAACCTCAGCCAAGCCTAAGTTGCGCTTTTACCATTCACTCGAACTCAATCAGCGATATAAATGCACCATACAAGCTATTCATCCGGAAGTGCTCCTGTTGTTGTCTAATCCTGTAATTAATAGCAATCACGCAATGGTGGATTACCATGTGTCGGCTATCGATTTTCCTGCGCATGACTACATAACGGATTTTGTTTTCTTGCAAACCACTACACTGCAAAGCCTGGAAGATTATCAACGCTCCAATGAAGGATTGCAGTTCAGAAACAAGGAACTTGAGTTTGCTCAAGCTGAGCTGCTTCGTTCTAAACTGATTTTGGAGAATAGGATTGCGGAGCGCAACGAAAGAGTGTTGCGACTTTCGAATTTTCCCGAACAGAATCCCAATCCGGTTTTCGAAATCGATTTTACCCGGCAGTTCATCTGTTTCTCAAACAGTGCTGCAAAAAATGCATTTGGAGAGCTGCTCACGCTGCCATATCACGATTTTCTGGCAATGCTATCCGTGACTCACGAATTGGTTGCCGGAAGTTTGAAGTTGCGAGTCGAATTTGAATGCATGAATAGATACTTTGTTGCAGATGCTTCGCGCGTGCCTAATGAAGATATAGTTCGCTTCTATGCGAATGATGCAACGGATCTGCTGCATCTGAAAAATCTTTTGATCCGCCAGCAACAGGGGTTGAATCAATTGATGGGAGTCTTGGAGGCCTTTAATATCGATCGGGAAGAAGCCGCGAGAAGCGCCAACTTGAGCGAAGTAATGCAGGAAGTTTCAAAGGTGTTGAACAATAAACGCGTATAACAAACATATGATATATCGCATGAAATCTTTTCCTATGAATAACTACGTTAGCATTTGTGTTTCTTAATTTTTGATTGCCACATCTCATGCAAAAAAATGTAGTCATTGTAGTCGACGACGATTTAACCATATTGGAGCTTTTACGTTATCAAATTACCGATGCTATCGGTGCTTATTGCGATATTGAACTTGCTACTTCGGGCAGCGAAGTAGATGATTTGTTACACGCGCTTTCTGATCAGAATCGCAATGTAAAGGTCCTTGTAACCGATTATTTTTTGGATGATTGCACAGGCATGGACATCATTGAGCGTGTTCGGAAGGATTATCCACTGTGCGCGACGGTTTTGTTGACCGGCCAACATCAGCGTGACATTGAGAAGGTAGCAAATATGCCTATTTCACCGGATCGATATTTTTCCAAACCATGGAACTCTTTTGAGTTGAAGGCACACTTGAATAATCTTCTTTTAGATACAAAAGAATAGGATAACAGAATGGCAAGGGGCGAAGATGAAAAGCATTGGTTGTTAAGGAGGCAACTGCTCGAACACTCGGAGGAGTCTCTTCCGAAATCGTTGCTGCAGGCCGTTAATCGCGCATACCGTGTTTTCGACGACAATTATCTCCGCATAAAGCTTATTCTTCGTAGAAAAATCTTCCAACTGGTTGAGGCAAATGCTCGTTTGCAGGAATTGCTCAAGGAAAGAGAAAGTCAAATTGATTCCGATCGAGAACACCTAAAGCAATTGGTCGAGAACCTTCAACGGGCAGAATCAATTGCGCAACTTGGAAGCTTCACGTGGTATACAGGAACGGGCCGAATTGATTTTTCCGATAATCTGTTTAAACTATTGGGATTGAACGTGTCTGAACGAAGCGTTCTTTCCATGTTGCGCAAATTTGAATCACCTCAGTTGATTGCGCGCGCGCTGCGCGGCGCAAACCCTGGGGTTAATGTGGTTCGCCTTGAGAATTTAAAACACACGTTTGAAGCACGCTACTTCGAATTGGAGGCGCACGTTACGTTCGATAGCAATGCGAAAATGACTTCAATTTCCGGAATTATTAAGGAGAATACACGACTCGTTCACGTAAACAACCGCGCTGAAGATCAAAAGCAGTTTTATGAAGCTATTTTGAATAACATTCCGGTCGATATCGCCATTTTTAATCAGGATCATAAGTACATGTATTTGAATCCTATTGCTGTGCGGAACCAGGAAGTGCGCGATTTTCTTTTAGGGCGTGATGATTTCGATTATTGCACATTCCGTAACCTTGAAACGGGAACCGCTCAGGAAAGAAGGGTAATGTTTCTGAAAGCTCAACGCACCAAAAAGACGGTAGAATTCGAGGACGTTAGCAAAAAGCCGGACGGTACGATGAAGTTTGTTTCGAGACGTTTCGTGCCGGTGTTGAATGCATCAGGTGACTTTGCATTCATGCTTGGTTATGGGGTGGATATCACTCCTATCAAGGAGCATGAACTGATGCTCGGCCATTCCCTTCATGAGAAGGAGTTGCTTCTCGGAGAGATTCACCACAGCGTCAAGAATAATCTTACGCTGATTGTGGCTTTGCTAGAGATTAACAGTACGCACGAAAAGGATGAGCTCGTCAAGAAATATTTCAACGAGATCAAAAACCGTATCAGTGCGATGGCCTTGATATACGACAAGCTCTATCGGTCGGAGGTGTTTAATCGGATTAACCTAAAAGGCTACATTGCTGCGTTGGTGCATTCACTCCAGCATTCAATGCTTTCGGGAAGAAGAGTAAGCGTTGAGCTTGATTTGGATGAGATTTATGTCGAGAATAAAATTGCCGTTCCACTCGCCCTGCTCATCAATGAACTTGTGAGCAACGCATTCCTGCATGCTTTTGTAGAGGCTGATTCCCCCAGGTTATACATCGCTTTCAAGCGTGAATCCACGTCTTCTGCCCGATTGGTGGTGGCCGACAATGGGCCGGGATTACCTGATGAGTTGGATCTGTCCAAAGGAAGAACCTTTGGCTTCAAACTAATCAGTCTTTTTGCTAGGCAGCTAAAAGGAAAACTACACAGCGAGAATAATTCGGGGTTACGCGTTGAGGTGGAGTTTCAAAATATGGAACACGAAGTCAGGAATTGAAGTTTGCCATCCATCTTTGCGCAAACTTTTTTGGAATGAATGCTTTTATTGTTGACGGTGTTCGCACACCGATTGCCGGTTTCGGCGGCAGCTTATCATCTGTTCGTGCCGACGACTTGGCAGCACATGTAATGCAGCAATTGGCTTTGCGAAATGCTTCTCTCGACCCCATGTTGTTCTCGGATGTTATCATGGGATGCGCAAATCAGGCCGGTGAGGATAATCGAAACGTTGCGAGAATGGCATTGCTGTTGGCCGGTTTACCCAAAGAGGTGCCTGGTGAAACAGTGAATCGTCTATGTGCATCCGGAATGGCTGCGGCAGTGAACGCAGCGCGCGCAGCACATGCAGGAGAAGGTGATTTTTTTATTGCAGGAGGTGTTGAGCAAATGACGCGAGCTCCATGGGTAATTTCAAAGACATCAACAGCCTTTGGTCGCGATGCACAAATGTTCGATAGTAGTTTCGGTTGGCGTTTCATTCATCCTAGAATGAAGGAGATGTATGGGGTGGATGCTATGGGAGAAACAGCCGAAAATTTGGCAGAACTTTATTCGATTACACGAGAAGATCAAGATCGATTCGCTGTGTGGTCGCACCAAAAGGCCGCTGCCGCTGCTGAACGTCTTGCAATGGAAATAGCTCCTGTCACGATTCCACAGAAGAAGGGTGACCCCATCGTTTTCGCAAGCGATGAATTCATTAAACCGAACACCGGTATGGAGGTGTTGGCCAAACTAAAGCCGGCTTTTAGAAACGGTGGGTCTGTGACTGCCGGAAATGCATCTGGTTTAAACGATGGCGCTGCAGCTATGCTAATTGCTTCGGAAGATGGTTTGAACCGACACAATTTGGCACCTCGAGCGCGCATTGTTGCATCGGCAGTTACGGGCACGGAGCCTAGAATAATGGGCATTGGTCCGGTAGAGGCATCGCGTCTTGCACTGAAGCGTGCGGGATTAACGATGGATCAGATAGACTTAATAGAGTTGAATGAGGCGTTCGCGGCACAAGTTCTTGCATGTACGCGTCAATTGGGCATCGCCGATAACGACGAACGCCTGAATCAGAATGGGGGTGCAATTGCGCTTGGCCATCCGCTTGGCATGAGTGGTGCGCGATTGTTAATCACTGCATCCCTGCAGTTGCAGCTGACCGGAAAACGTTATGCGCTTTGCTCCATGTGCATAGGAGTAGGGCAGGGATACGCTGTAATATTGGAACGTGCTTAACCCGGGTATATATGGCTAATATTTTTGAATTTGACGGCTTCATTCCGGTTGTGCATGAATCTGCTTTTGTGCATCCTAATGCCACCGTTACAGGCAATGTAATAATAGGAAGAAATGTATACATAGGACCTGGAGCTGCCATACGCGGCGATTGGGGGCAAATTGTAATCGAGGATGGTTGTAACGTCCAGGAAAATTGCACAATACACATGTTTCCGGGGGTTACCGTGACATTGCATGAAGGAGCTCATATTGGCCATGGTGCCATCATTCATGGAGCTACCATTGGCCGAAATTGTTTGGTAGGAATGAATGCAGTGGTGATGGATAGAGTTCATGTTGGCGATGAGTCGATAGTTGGCGCATTGGCTTTTGTTGCAGCCGACACCGTGGTGCCCTCACGAAGTGTCATTGTGGGAAATCCGGCTAAGGTTATCAAACAGGTCACCGATGAAATGATTGCTTGGAAAACCGAGGGAACGAAGATCTATCAGCAATTACCTGAAGATTGCAGACGAGGGTTGCGTCCCGTGGAGCCTTTGCGCGAAGTGCCTGAAAACAGGGGAGTACAGTCTGGGGTCTATTCAACGTGGAATGAGCGAAAGTCCAATTCATAGCTGATTCATAAAGGCGTTTCCCTGAACTTTGATTATGTTCGTGTGACCTTAATCACAACTATGCCATCGCCGGCAAAACCATTTCACTTCAAACAGTTTGAAATTGTGCAAGCGCGCAGTGCTATGCGCGTGGGTACCGACGCGGTGCTGCTTGCAGCCTGGGTGCGATTGGATAATTGCGAGCATTTGCTCGACGTCGGCACAGGCACGGGTGTGATAGCGCTGATTTGCGCGCAACGTTGCGATGCTGCCACCATAGAAGCCATTGAAATTGATCAGGGGAGTGCCGATGATGCCGCAGAAAATTTCAATAATTCACCTTGGCGGGCAAGGCTTAAAATTCATATGGGTGATTTCCTCAAGATTTCCACCAGCGAAAAGTTTGATCTCATCATCTCCAATCCACCCTATTTTACCCATTCACTGCGTGCAGCTGACCCAATTCGAAATGCCGCTAGACACGATGATTTGCTGCCTTCCGATGCTTTTATGAAGCATTCAAAAGGTTTGTTGCGACCGGAGGGTAAAATTGCGTTGATTTTTCCAAAAAGTGAACTTGAGCGATGGATTCTGGATGCAGCTGCAGTCGGACTAAAACCGGCGAGAATCTGTCACGTCTTTACGTTGGTTCACAAGGACGCTGCTAGGGTCATGATAGAGTTTTCGTTCGTTGCACCGGAAGAACCTGAAATGGAGTCTATTCTAATTCAAAAAAGCCCTGGAGAACCATCAGAGGCTTATAAACAACTCACTACTGCCTATTACACAAAATGGTGAAGGGGGCCTGTTTTTCGAAGGATTGTATTCGCTAGTGTTTAACCAATTTATAATTGGCGCTGTTGCCTGATTCATCTCCCACATGGATGAGGTAGGTAGAGGCAGCCCAATGCACAACTGAAACGGTTGTGCGAGATGATGTCAACGGCACACGTTGCAAGAGTTGTCCCTTTGAGTCGTGAATTGTGGCGGTGAGACCTGCTTTGAAATTCGGTACTTCTATGTTCAATTCCTGAAGCGCTGGATTGGGGTAAAGACTTAGCTCTAACTCCATAAGTGATTCCTCCACGGAAATGGTAAACATCTCATAAGGCTGCTGAACGCCTTCATGTATTGTTCCGTCTGTATCGTTTGAATAGCTTACCTGTCCGATGGAAAATGAGATACTGCCACCAGAACCCACTGCTTCACCCCCTGATGCAACAATTGCCTGTTGCGCCAGTGCACCTATAGAAAACAAGATTGATAAAGTAAAAACTAGAAATCTCATGGCTTTGATGTTTTTCGGGTTATCCCCCGATATGACGTTTTAATTCATGAACAGCCTCATCCCAGAGCATTTTTTGATCGTCCTCCTCGCCTTCATCTGCAAAATCGTTTACAATTAAAGCAAGCTCACCGGTCATTTCATCGATTTTGATGCGGAGTTCGAAAAAATTACTGTCTTTATCACTTTCATCCAGCCATTGGTAACGTACCATTTGTTCCTTCTTTTTGGCTACAAGTTGAGCCTTTCGCTCTTCTCCTTCCCACATAAAGGTGTACACATCGCCTCTGATATGAACCTGAGGTGCAAACCACTCTTCCAGGCCGCTTGGATTAGACATACAGTTGTACAGTATGGTGTCGGATGTTCGAAGGATGTATTCGAGCTCTATTGGTTTTTTCGCCATGGAATTGGATTCAGGTATCGTTATGCAAGAATAAGTTTTTTTGCGGGTTGAGGGAAGTTTTTTTCCTCATGTTTTTGATAGAAGGGAAAAAGAGTATATTTGCGCCCTCAAATTTGGCGGGGTAGCTCAGCTGGTTAGAGCGCATGATTCATAATCATGAGGTCGGGGGATCGTGCCCCCCTCCCGCTACCAACAACACGAAAACAAAAAAGGCCGCTTATGCGGCCCTTTTTATATCTATTGGTTGTCGATTGCTTAGTAACGATTACCACGATCGTAACCGCCATCATTGTCGCGGTTGAAACGTGGCTTGAATCCACCTTCACGACGAGCACCACCACCGCCACCACCGAAGTTGCTGCGTGGACGATCGTTGCTGCGTGGACGCTCTTCGGCCTCCTTAACGTTGATTTTGCGGCCACCTACGTCTGTCTGATCAAGTTGTGCAATAGCTGCACGACCTTCATCCTCTGATGACATTTCTACGAAACCAAAACCGCGTGAGCGACCTGTTGCACGATCGGTCACTACCTTGGCAGAAGCCACGGCACCGAAACTTGAGAAAACTTCGCCAAGCTCTTCGCTTGACATGCTGTAATTCAGCCCTGAAACAAAAATGTTCATTTTTAAAACTGTTTGTTGATTAAAATATTAGACAACTGCGAACTCCAACAAACATTGACCACATTAGAAAACATTTTGTTGAAAGAAGAGTAGTCTTGACAAATATAGACCTTTCCACTTAGTGTGCAAGAAAAAAGTGAAATTTTATCTTACTGGAAATCAATTGAAGGAAATTATCACCTCATAACCCGCGTGAGACCTGACATTAAACACGCGATTGTCATCCAACAACAAATACTGGCCTTTTATGCCCAGAAGTGTTCCCTCAACTTTCGGGGTTGTGTCGAGTTTGATAGACTTGGGCTTGAGCGGATACTGCAGAACGGGATACTGGATTGATATCACTTCATCTTCATCGGCTATAAACGGGTGAACTTCATCCGGTAGCCGATCCAATAACTGATTTTTCTTCTCCAACAAACTGCTTCTGTCTGAACATTCGCCTTTCAGCATTGCTTGCCATGCTGTTTTGTCGGCAAGGTATTCTTTGAGCAATACTTCGATTTTACCTGCCAATTGACGATATGGGGTTTCTGCTAGTCGGATTCCTTCGGTCGCGCCCTGGTCAATCCAGCGCGAAAACAAATTCGTACTTCTGGTAACTCCAACTTTGATGTCGCTGGTGCGGGACAAGTAAACGTAATGGGGCTGATTGTGGTGTTTTTGCTCCCATTCAAAATCGCGAAGCGCAATGCCTTCATGGATGCGGCTCAACTCGGGGTTTACAATACTGGGGGAACCTAATGGAGAAGTTAGAAAAGCTTCATAGCACAGGCCTTCACCATAGGTTTTCTTTATTTTTTTACCTGTAGCCACACAATTGATGTTGCCAGTGAATTCAATGGTTGCCGATTTTCCTATGCACTCATTCAAAGGCACGCTTCCGGTGTAGTCGAGGATATGCATAAGAGCAAGCTTATAAGAGGCAATCGAAGACTCATTTAGCTCGGTCGACATTTTACGAAGGTGAGTTGTGATGTTTGTCATTTTTACAATAAGTATGTTTGAACCAAATTCGCAGCCTCACGAATCCTTTGTGACACGCGCCCCACGATATGAAAATTGAAGTTCCTGAAAAAAAATACTCCTACACGAGTTACAAAGATCTAATTGAATCGTTGCTCTCGGAAGACAAAGTTACCGGCGATCAACAATCTGATTCTTTGCTCGAATATACAAAGTTGAATATGCATCGCATGCATAGATGGGAGAAGACTTTTATACCAAACGCAGTGCTTGCCAAGCGCATCTCTATGATCAATAAGCCCATGCACTGGGTTGTCATAACAGAGGGTTGGTGCGGCGACGCAGCCCAGCAAGTGCCTGTTATCGAAAAATTGGCGTCTTTAAACCCTGCTATTACCACGCATTATGTGTTGCGCGATGAAAATCCGGCCTTCATGAATTTGTTTCTCACCAATGGCGGTAAATCGATTCCTATCTGGATTTGTACCGACGCGAATTGGGAGTTCCTATGGAAGTGGGGCCCTCGTCCAAATGAGGCGGTCCAACTACTTAAACGATTAAAGGAGTCGCGGATTGATGATGCGTTGATTAAGCAAGAGCTGCATGGCTGGTATGCGAAAAACAAGCAAATCGCTCTACAAAGAGAAATTGAACAACTACTTGCTCATGATTCAATCTCGATAGGTTGAATGTTTGGCGTTCGTCTACTTAATTTTACACCGCTGCTTAATTTTCATTCGTTTGTGAATCTTTCGGAACAGTCCTTGCTATTCGCGGTTGCAAACTTTGGCAAAACGAAATGTTAAGAATGTTCGATTGAACTAACGTTTTGAGCTTGTTGCAGTATTGTAAATCCTTTTAAAGCACGAACTATGAGAAGTACTATTCTTAAAAGCTCCATTTTTATCGCCGCGTTGCTCCTTTCCTGTGCAATGGTGGCTCAGAGTAAATTCAAAATCAAAGGGCATGTTGAAGGCTTAAAGGATACTTCAATTTTTCTAGCCAATTATTATGGCAATAAACTGTACTACAACGATACAGCCCGTGTAGACAGCAAAGGCAATTTTGCATTTGATGGTAAGCCCTACAACGAGTGCGGTAAATATGCCATTGTGGTCAACAACCAAAGCAGAATGGACATTGTTGTGGATGAGGAGGAAATTGAGTTGGAGTTCACACCCGATTGCCGAATAGATGCCATTAAAGTCAAGCAGTCGAAAAATAACAAGATCTTCTTCGATTATGTGATGTACATATCGGATAAAATGCGTTCTCGACAACCTATCGATGCAGTGCTTCAGGATTCCACGAAGACGGAGGATGAAAAGAAACCATTCCGTGAACAGCTCACGAAAATGAATGATGACGTGGTCAATTATCAGAAGGAACTGATTGCCAAGAACCCTGAGCTACTGGTAAGCAAGCTCATCAAAATGTCCATGGATATCGAAGTGCCGGAAGCACCGGCCGATTCTACTGCCGATGGAAAAAAGCTGTGGCAATATTTCTATTACCGCAATCACTATTTCGATAACATCGATCTTAAAGACCCTCGAATGATTCGCGATCAGGCTTATCATAAACTTATTGAGAAATACATCACGCAGGTGTTACCTCAAATACCCGATACGATGATCATGGAGGTGAAACGACTAGTTGCTGAGGTAGATGATAACAAGGATGGTTTCAAATACATCGTGCACCAATTCACCTACAATTTTGAAACAGCGAAAATCATGTGTATGGACAAAGGTTTCGTTTACATGATTGATAATTACTATTCAAAAGGCATGTGTGATTGGGTTAAAGAGGACAAGATAAAAGACATGAAGGAGTCGGCCGATGGCAAGAGAAATTGCCTGTGTGGTGAAACTGGCTTGAATATCATTTTGCCCGATACCAGCAATGTGTGGCAATCAATGCATGCCTTGAATTCGAAGTATACACTACTCGTTATTTGGGAGGCAACGTGTGGACACTGCAAAAAGGAACTCCCAAAAATCAATGACCTATACAAAACCTGGAAATCGAAGGGCCTGGAAGTGTTTGCCGTTCACAACAACATGGAGGTGGACAAATGGAAAAAGTTTATCCGCGATGAAAAATTGGAGTTCATCAATGTTTCTCGCAACCAGTTTATCATGACTCAGGATTCGGCTACTAAGCTCATTTACGGCGGACAGACCACCTTGCAAAGTTTGAATTTCCATCAGTATTGGGATGTAAACAGTACCCCGAAGGTTTATCTGATGGACAAGGACAAAAAAATCATAGCCAAGTCTTTGGGAGCCGAGCAATTGGAGGACTTGTTGAACCGCCTCGAGAATGGAAGCGATACTTCTGCTCCACTCAAGGAAACAGAGTATGAGGATGAAGACGAGACTCCAAAGAGTCGAACGAATTCAGGGGCGAAACAAAAGGCCATGAGTCCGAAGCCAACTAAGAAATAACTTCTGTAAGCGCATCATCCGATGCGCTTTCTTTTTTGAAATGAAACTCGTTGATTATCTGATTGTCCGAATGGGAAAGTCCACCCGTGACAAGGTGGTGTCTTTCGTTTTATCGGATAGTAAAAATCTTGATGAGTTAATAGCCCTTGTAAGGTCAGGAACAAAGCCACAGCGCATGAAGGGGGCATGGGTTCTTTCGGGAGTACATTTAGCCGACATTAATCTCTTGGCGCCGCATTATGAAGACTTACTTTCAATGCTTCTGTTGGAAACGGTAGGAGGGGTTAAGCGGGAGTTGCTGCGCTGTTTCGAAGGTGCTCTTTTGAATGACTCAGCGGCTGATAGATTAGTGGTCATTGCGATGGATTGGGTAACAGATGAGCACCAGGATTTGGCTGTTCGGTATATATGCTATCGAGTGCTCACTCCATTGTTGAAACCATATCCTGAGCTTGAAGATGAACTGCGCATGAAAGTTGATTTGTACCGTTCGAAATTCGGACGGTTTCCATAAAAAAAAAAGCCCGCATTTGCGGGCTTCTTCATTCCTTGAACGGGCGTTATTTTTTCTTGAAGTAAAGGCGAGTAATGAAAATTCCGCTGCTGTCGTCTTTTCCGGCATCACTTTCAACACCGCTCGTCACAAAGGCTAACTCGAATCCTTGGGCATCCATTTCGTTCAACTTGGATGCGATGATTGCGTCGTTGGAAGCAATGTTTTGGAAGTTGATACCGACCATACTGAAGAAGTTCAACATCTTGGTTTCTTTGAATGAGCTTACCTTGATTTCGGCTCTGTCAATGTCTCCTTGCTTTGTGTCTTTACCTTCAGTTCTGCTCGTGGTGAACGCATTGTAATCCATAGACGATGTGTTTTCTATCATGCGTGAACGTCCAATTCCACCCGGTACAACGGATTCAACAATCGTAATAACTTGATATTGCGCGCTGGCAAATGAGCAAAGTGCTATGGTTGCGAGGGTGAGGAGTTGTTTTTTCACAGGGATTTGGGATTACAGGATTATAGTTTGACATGCATGTTGTAGAGCATAAAGGAGTAGCGGTCTGCAACAGCATCGATTACTTGATTGGTGCTCATCCCGGCACCATGACCCGCACTTTTCTGAATGCGAATGAGGACAGGTTCATTGCCGTGGTGATATTCCTGCAAACGAGCGGCAAATTTAAAACTGTGAGCAGGTACAACACGATCATCGTGATCGGCAGTAAACACAAGTGTTGCAGGGTACTTGGTTCCTTTCTTCAAGTTGTGATAAGGTGAGTATTTATAGAGATAATCAAACATGGTTTTCGAGCTATCGGCACATCCGTATTCGGGGATCCAACCTTTACCTACGGTAAATAAGTGATACCGCAACATGTCAAGAACCCCTACCTCGGGCATAGCAACACCGAATAATTCAGGTCGCTGAGTCATGCATGCGCCCACAAGCAGTCCGCCATTGGAACCTCCGTTGATGGCGAGCTTCTCAGAGCTAGTGTATTTCTCCGAAATCAGATATTCGGCAGCCGCAATAAAGTCATCGAATACGTTTTGCTTGTTCTCAAGCATGCCGCCTTTGTGCCATTCTTCGCCAAACTCATTTCCGCCGCGGATGCAAGGCATGGCGAATACACCACCGTTTTCGAGCAAAATGATGCGCGAGGATGAAAAGCCTGGTTGCATTGGCACGGAGAATCCGCCGTATGAATAGAGGAGCGTGGGATTATTACCATCGAGCTTCAACCCTCTTTTATGAACGATGAACATGGGCACTTCTGTGCCGTCCTTGCTCTTGTACATGACTTGCTTGCTTTCATACTCGGATGGTTCAAACTTCACCTTTATCGTGTAGTATTCGTCAGATTGACCGGTTTCAATATCGTATTTGTAAATCGATGTCGGATAGGTAAAGGACGTGAACGAATAGAAGCAGGTTTTTTCATCATGCTTTCCGGAGAAGCCGCCTGCAGATCCTGTTTTATCGGGCATTGCGATTTCTTTTTTATCACTGCCATCGTAGTTGCAAACGAAAACACGAGTATTCGCTCGATCGAGATAACTTAGAAACAATTTGCCTCCGCAGGTTGAGACTCCTTGAAGCATCATGTCGTTTTGAGGGACAATTTCTTTCCAGTTTTCTTTGGCAGGATTAGCAGGGTCAACCTGAACAAGTCGATAGCGTGGGGCGCCATCATCTGTTTGCACAAGCAACTGACCTTCCGGTGTGCTTTCGATGATTGAGTTGTGCAGGGAAATGTCGGTAAACAATGGTTTGAATTTACCTTGTGTGTCTTCCGGGTTTTTGATCCAAACCTCCCAACCATCGGTGCCGGGCGCTGCGTTGAGGACTAGGAATTTCTTGTCTTCGGTGGCGCTGATCATATTATACATGTGTGGGCGTTCGTTGTCACGATAAACCAACTGATCCTGGTTTTGGTCATTGCCTAATTTGTGGTAGTAGACCATGTGGTATTCATTGTTTCCACTCAACTCCTTTCCTTTTTCAGGAGCAGGATAGCGGTTGTAGAAGAAGCCATCCTTGTACCAAGTTGCACCGCTGAATTTTACCCATTCGAGGCGGTCTGATAGCTTTGTCTTTGTCGCAATATCAAATACTTCGATGCGTCCCCAGTCACTTCCGGCTTCGTTCACAGATACGGCCATGTAGCGATTTGAATCGTCTGCACCGAGCAAACCAACCGATGTTGTTCCATCAGGCGAAAGAGAATTTACATCCAGGAAAATCTCCTCCGGACCTTCTGCGCCTTTGCGAACGAAGTACTTCCCTTGTGGCTCTAGTCCGCTGTTGCGAAACATGAAATAGTAATCACCGGCTTTAATGGGGGCTCCTACTTTTTCGAAATTGAACAGTTCCGTGAAGCGGTCTTTGATTATTTGACGAAAGGGAATACTGTCGAGATAACCTGATGTAATTGTTATTTGTCGGTTCACCCAGTCTTCTGTGTTTGCTGCTGTGTCATTCTCGAGCCACATGTATGGATCTGAAACCGGAGTGCCGAAAAAATCAAGCGTCTTTTCTTCTTTTGCTGTTACAGGGTATTCCTTTATAGTCATAAGTGGTGCTGTTGTCGATACTTGTTTGTTGTTACAGCCTATGATTGAAGCTGCGACTACCGTAAGAATGGGTAATGTGAATTTCATGTATGTGAATTTTACTTGGAGTGCATCACGCAAAATGGAATAAGCACTTCTTCCATAGAAATACCGCCGTGCTGGAAGGTGTTTTCATAGAAGTGTACAAATTGGTTGTAGTTATTCGGGTACACAAAAAAGTCGCTGTTCTGAGCGAATATGTACGATGTGCTAACGTTCATTTTAGGCAAGAAAATATCAGCCGGGTTGCGCACCTCGAATACTTCTTTAGGATTGTAGTTGAGATTTTTTCCGGCTTTATAGCGCAGGTTGCTGTTTGTGTTGCGGTCTCCAACAACTTTGATTGGGTTCTCTACTCGAATGGTTCCGTGGTCGGTTGTGATGATTAGCGTACAGTTATTTTCCGATACTTTTTTCAGAATGTCGAGCAGCGGAGAATGGTCGAACCACGATGAGGTGATGCTGCGGTATGCAGGTTCGTCGTCGGCGAGCTCTTTGATCACTTCCATTTCGGTGCGTGCATGGCTCAGCATATCTACGAAGTTGTAGACAATTACATTCAGCTTGTTGTTCATGAGGTTGCTGAACGAATCGTTGAGCTTCTTACCTGCGTTGAGGTTCGTGATTTTGTTGTAGCTCCATTTGAAGTCGAATCCAAGGCGCTTCAGTTGTGCCGCCATCAATGCTTCTTCGTGCATGTTTTTGCCGCCTTCATCATCTTCATTGAGCCATAGGTTGGGGTGCAATCGTTCAATCTCGCTTGGCATGAGTCCGGCAAAAAGTGCATTGCGCGCATAATGCGTGGCAGTTGGCAGGATGGCGTAAAAAATGTCTTCGCTTTCCGGGCGGAAATACTCTTTCAGTTTGGGTTGAATCACACGCCATTGGTCGAATCGAAGATTGTCGATTACAACCATGAAAACTGTATCAGTCGATTCTTTGAGTATTGGCGCAACCTTCGTTTTTACCAACGTATGCGACATGACAGGAGCTTGCGCCGTGTTCTTCAACCATGCAGAGTAATTGTTCTTGATGAACTTGGCAAATTGCTCGTTGGCTTCAATGCGCTGTGTGCGGAAAATTTCAGCCATTCCCTCGTCTTGCGAGTCGGAAAGTTCGAGGCTCCAACGTACGAGTTTCTTATAAAACTCCGACCATTCATCGGAATTCATCTTGTCGCCTAAGCGCATCGCTATTTCGCGAAACTCCTGGCGGTAGTCGTTGGTGGTTTTTTCGCTGACCAGACGCTTTTCGTTCAGGTTTTTTTTCAGCGAAAGGAGGATCTGATTCGGATTAACTGGTTTGATGAGGTAGTCGGCTATTTTCGAACCAATGGCATCTTCCATGATGTGCTCTTCTTCACTTTTGGTAATCATTACTACCGGAAGAGTTGGGTCGATGTCTTTGATTTTCTGCAGTGCTGAAAGTCCGTTGATGCCGGGCATGTTTTCATCGAGAAACACAATGTCGAAAAAACTCTCTCGTGCTTTTTCAATCGCTTCTGCGCCGTTGTTGACTGTTACTACTTCATAGCCTTTCTGCTGTAAAAAGAGTATGTGGGGTTTGAGCAAATCGATTTCGTCGTCGGCCCAAAGAATGCGTTCACTTGCCATTAATTAGAATATGTGTAGGGGTTATAGCCTGTTCAAATCTACGATGAAAGACATTTTAGCCTAACTCCATGGTGCAATGGATATTTTTGCATTCTAAAACTATTTTTCGTTGGCACTCAAACGCAAAATTATTAACGACCCGGTCTATGGATTCATTTCCATTCGCCATGCATTCATATTGGAGCTCATCGATCATCCGTGGTTCCAACGTTTGCGTCGTATTGCGCAATTGGGTTTGTCGCATTTGGTCTACCCCGGAGCCTTGCATAATCGCTTTCAACATGCCATCGGTGCAATGCATCTCATGCAGAATGCGATTGATGAATTGCGGCTCAAGGGCAATGAGATAACGGATGAGGAGGAAGTGTCATTGTTGTGCGCAATTTTGCTGCACGACATTGGTCACGGTCCGTTTAGTCATGCTCTGGAATACACCATTGCCAGCGAGGTGCACCATGAGCGTATTTCATCGCTCATGATGAACCGCCTCAATGAGCATTTCAACGGCCGCCTTACCATGGCCATTGCCATTTTCAATAACGACTACCCGAAGAAGTTTTTACATCAGTTGGTGAGTAGCCAGTTGGATATGGACAGACTCGATTACCTGGCGCGCGATAGTTTCTTTAGTGGAGTAGTAGAAGGGCAGGTGGGGAGCGAGCGTATTTTGAAGATGCTTGATGTGGTCGATGACCAATTGGTAGTGGAGGAGAAGGGCATATACAGTATCGAGAAGTTCATCGTAGCTCGTCGTTTCATGTATTGGCAAGTGTATCTGCATAAAACTGTTTTGAGCGCCGAGTTCATGCTCGTGAATGCATTGCGTCGCGCTCAGTTTCTTGCACGCTCAGGAGTTTCGCTTCATTGCTCACCTTCGCTTCATTATTTTCTATATAACCAGGTGAAGCAGGAAGAGCTTATTGCGAAACCTGAAGCTTTACAGCACTATGCATCACTCGACGATTTTGATATCGCCGCAGCGTTGAAGGTCTGGCAGCATCATGACGACCGTGTATTAG
>Ga0114975_10000587_pt1 | contig 27487 bp, 30 predicted proteins | sample S_130626_EF_Meta_FD_87031 | JGI IMG/M metagenome (GOLD analysis project Ga0114975, IMG submission 87031) | Freshwater microbial communities from Lake Simoncouche, Canada to study carbon cycling - S_130626_EF_MetaG | ecosystem: Environmental > Aquatic > Freshwater > Lake | place: Lake...
ATTTTTCCCAAATAGACGATTGTAGTTTAGAGAGTTGTAACTTCTTCTCAACACAATCGTTTATAATTTTTTGTTGTTTCTCAATTACCGGACCAATAAGAGTCATATCTTCAGGGTCTTTCATCATTGATAACATTTTATTCTGTATCCTTAGAGCGGTATTTCTTTGTTCCACAAGCTCGTTGTAGATTTCCTGTAATAAGGATAATATTGATTCCTTATTTAACTCTATCTTTTTTTTCTGTGGTCTAGTCATACCTATAAATATTTACTTAACCATATTTTGAATTAAATCAAAATATACTCTTTTGTATTTTTTCATACATGACCTTATTTCTTTAGTTGATAAGTTGGTCATTTCTCTTAACGATAACAATATAATATTCTTATTAAACTTATTATTGTCGGTACTTATGAAGATTGATTTGTAATTAACAAAAATTTCACATAAGGATTCACCTAATTTACGTTCATTTTCGTTTAAACCTTCTTCATGTATTATTTTTTGTAATTCACTAATGTAAGAGGATATTATATCGTCTGTGTCTATTGAATCATTGTCTATGTAATATATTAAGTCGGGTCTAAGGTTATTTTCTAAATCGTAGGATATATCCTCGTATGAAATTTTTCTGTTCGTTTCTTTTTGGTCTTTTATTATTTGACCCATAAGATAATTCTTACAGATGGTACCAAAATACGAATACGCTTTCTTTTCTTTTGATGGTTTAAACTTATCTATTTTGGTCATTAAGAACGAGTGCGTGTCAGCGTGGATTTCAATAAAATCCATATCTTTCCGATATAACTTATATCGTCTTATTATTGACGATATCATTTTGTCGAGAGGTTTCCTTAAACTTTTATTATATATTTTGTTTTTTTCTTCTGAAGTTGTTGCGGATAAGAATAATCTTACCGCAACCTCTTCCCTTACATCAAAATAATTATCCGCTTTAGGTTTTCTACCTTTCCTTTTAACCTCAATATCCGTGGAACCACTTAATGTCATTAAACTGTTTGTGGTTCATATTTTATGTTTCTATCAATAGTGAAAAAATATTCTTTCTTAGCAGATTCAATCCAAAACTTTACCTCATCAGGTGACATAACCTCGGATCCATTCTTGTAGTTCCAAAAAATAGACCCTTCACGTAAATTTAAGTGCTTATAACCAATTCTAGGAATTGTCATAATCTTAACATTGTTATAAGTCATTCTAAGCAAGAATTCGTATACGAAAGTTAATTTAATTGATGGTTTAAATTTACCATATTCCTCAAATACACTTTTCTTGATAACCATTCCGGCACTTTGGAAGTTCTGATAACTTTGTAGTGTTTCGTTATTCAGATAACCAATTTCATTAGAGAAATTAGCCGCGAATGACGCTTCATTTGTGAATCCTGCGAACAACCCTTTATCATCAATATCAACAACAATTGGTAAAAACGCCTGAACATCTTTATATGCTTCCGAATACAATTTTACATTTTTAAACCAAATACTTGAATATTCATCATCAAATTCAAAAAATGAAACCCATTCAGACGAAGAGTTCTCAACACCAAAATTAATCTGATTAGAGTAACTTGGTTCTTTAGTCCATAAAAGTTTTTTAACATTTAAATCACCGAAATCAAATCCGTTAATAGTATCAACTAATTTAGTTTCATCGGTGTGAACAATAATTAGTTCGTTAAATAATGATTTTTGATTCTTAAGTGAGTTAATTGCTTTCTCAAACAATTCGTCAAAATCTTTAACCGCTGCTGACTTAATCGGCAAAATAACCGATAGATTTATATAATTTTCCATATTACGATTCCGTTGTTTCTACTTTATTTAATTGTTCTGTGAATGACTCAAATCTAGTGGTCATATATTTACCAAATTTATCAACAACACTAGACTCAAACTTACTAAAATCTGAATAGTTAGATGACGTTTTCTCAATCTCAGAGAATAATTCTTCATTAATATTATCCTCCAACCAATTCTGTAAAAAGTCAGAAACAAAATCAACAATTTGATTGTGTTCTCTAATCCAAATACCATTATCTTCATTCATCCATTGTGGGAATAGATTTGGTATTTTACCAATAACGGGAACTCCCGACTTCATTGATTCCAATGGGAATGTTCCGAATCCACCATTAGGGTCAATCCAAACAGACAAGAAACAATCTTGTAATGCGTTTGCGAATTCTTGTTCAGATAATCCTCTAAGGTCTCTGAATGTAACCCATCTGTATTGTGGGAATTTAAGGTAGAAAGATTTAATCAGAGTTAAAGTATCTCTATGGTCTCTTGTATGAATCGCAATGATTGGTTTAGGTGGTAATTCTTGTTTTCTAAATTTATCCGAAATGACAGGTTCAATTATATCAAAGGTAACACCTTTCATAATGTTACTAATATAATCTTTTTGTAGTTCTGATGTTGTAATACACTTAAAGAAACCTAATTGAGCCCAAGTTTGACCTGGTTGTAATGTCTCTAACATATAATCATACGATTGACATAAAACAATTTTAGCACAAGGTAGTTTCTCCAATTGCGGCATAATGAAACCATAAAGTTCCGGTACAACAATAAAATCTTCAGGTGAAATTTCAAGATTCTGACCCTCAATCGCTTTGTGAGGTAACTCAGCCATGAATTCTTCGCCCAACCAAGATTCAACTCCGGTGTAATCAGGTTTTTCGTGTAACATAATCGGAATAAATCCGTTACGTTTTAACGATAAAGCCATTCTGTAAATGTAACTTAAAGATGCTTTAGCATTACCTTTAGTATCTTGAACTATAAAGTAGATTCTAGCCGACTTGTCTTTAAGGTTCTCAATAGATTTCTCTAATTTTTTTAATGTTTCTTGATCCATATTAATATTTATTTATTAGTTTTTTATTTAAAAGCGTGTTAAATGCTAGTTTAAATGGGATTGTTAGACCCGTTGATTTTTGACCCAAAGCCTCATCAACTTCTTCGTCTTCGGTCATAATAACCTCAAGCATAGTTTTTACGACCTCATATTTAACAACATTAATGTGTGTTTCAGGTCCACCTGATAATGAGGTGATATTGATATATTGTTCAATAGCGTCCAAATCAAGGTAATAATTTTCGTTAAGTACTTTTAGCATTATTCAGGGTTTAAAATGGTATTCAAAACATCCTCAAGTTCCTTTATTTTGGTTATAGAATATTCCGAATTAATTTGTTTATTATATTCAGTTTCGTATTTTATGATAATCTTATTATCTGGATAACTTAATAGTAAGTCAGGATTGGAAGTAAGTAAAATATCAATTTCATCCCACATTGAATTAATTGTAGAATTACTATAAAATTTAACTTTTTCAATTAAACATCCGAACTTTGATAAAAAGAATAACGATGCGGGTTTTGATCTACCAATTTCATCAGATACTATCATTAAGTCATGATCATCTCTTAATCTGTAGTAAATGTCGTTTAAATCGTAGAATGATGTCAATTCAGTTGATGGGGCATGACCAAATATTTGCATTGGGAATTCCTCATACATAAAATTATATAACTCGTCCTTATCTTTAAAGGAAAAGTGATCCATTAAATTTAATGATGTTACCGGACTTTTGATTTCGTATTTAAAATCAACCTCATCAAAAGTCATCTCAACATAATCCTCAGAATCTACGGTAGTTTCATAGGTCTTAATGATTTCTTCCGCCATCTCCTCAACCATATGTTTTTCATATACCTGAGTTATCTTGCTTATGGTATCCCTCAAAACACCATTTAACTCAATACCGACTCTCATTATATGTATCTTTTTAAGAGTTTAGTAATCAATGGATTTCTTACAACATCCTCATCACCAAATTCAAATACTCCGATGTCATCAACACCTTTAAATCGTTGTAAAGCATCCCAAAGACCAGATTGTTTTTTGTCTTTATATCTGTCCGTTTGTTCCAAATCCCCCGATATGAAAAATTTAGAGTTATAACCAATTCTTGTTAATAATAATTTCATTTGATTTGGAGTGGCATTTTGAGCCTCCTCAAAAATCAAAATGGTATTATCAATATTCATACCTCTCATATAAGCGAGAGCGAATACCTCAATAATTTCAGCTTCCTTTAACTTCTCACGTGCCTCCTTACCTATAATTTTATTTAATAGATAGTAAGATGGAAAAATATACGGATCCAATTTCTCCTCAACATTGCCGGGGAGAGAACCCAATTTTTCTTCAGCCTCAACCGCAGGACGAACAATTACTAATTTCTCATATGAATTTTCGGGATCCATTAATAAATCAACCGCCGCCTTCATTGATATGTAACTCTTACCAACACCCGCCGGACCTGAACATAGAACTATCTGATTATTGGTCAGTAGGTCATAATAGGTTTTTTGACTTTCGGTTAGGAATTTATTTCTTATTTTTTTTGTTATTAAAGAATTAATTAATTCTTTTTTTGAAAGTCGTCTCTCGTTTGACTCAGGTCTAGCTGACGTTTGAGATTTCTGAGTGGGTGATACTTTTTTTCTTGTCATACTGTAATCTTATAATAATTAAGCCAATAGTCAATCATTTCATCTAACATGGTCTCAAAGGAGTACCCATGTGACCATCCTGTCTTATTAATTAATTTTGATGAATCACCTTTTAAATCTCGTAGTTCTTCAGGTCTTAAAAATTTTTCATCTTGAGTTACATAATCAACCCAATTTAATTCTAATTTACCGAACACATATTCACACAAATCTTTTACCGAGTGAGATATCCCTGTTGAACACACAAAGTCATCCGGTTCGTCCAATTGTAATATCTCCCACATTGCTTTAACATAATCTTTGGCGTGACCCCAATCTCTTGTAGCGTCAAGATTACCCAATTTTAATTCATTAGATAATCCTAATTTAATTTTAACCGCTTCTTTACAAACTTTATTTGTTACAAAGTTAGTTCCTCTCCTTGGTGATTCGTGATTAAATAAAATTCCGTTTGATACAAACATACCATAAGAATTTCTATAATTTCTTGATATGTTATAACTAAAAACCTTAGCACATCCGTATGGAGATACCGGACTCATTGGGGTGGACTCTCTTTGGAATCCATCCTCGTCAATATTATTACCAAACATTTCAGATGAGGATGCTTGATATATTTTTGTGTTGGGTTTTATTAGTTTAACTGCCTCCAATAAATTAAGAGTCCCAAGACCTGTTACGTTTGCGGTATAAATCGGTTGGTCGAATGAAATTCTAACGTGCGACTGCGCCGCTAAATTATAAATTTCATCAGGATTAACCTCTTGTATTACCCTAATTAATGATGCCAAATCAGTTAAATCCGCATAATGTAATATAAGTTTATCATAAACATTATTTAATCTTGATGTTTGATTTTCAGATACGGAATTTCTTTTTAATGTTCCGTGAACTTCATAACCTTTTTCTAATAAAAATTCAGATAAGTATGATCCGTCTTGACCATTTATTCCTGTGATTAAAGCTATTTTATTTTCTTGCATTTTCATAATTTTTTAAAAACCAACTAACAGATTCTTTAATTCCTTCCTCTATTGGTGTAAATTTAAAATCCGGTAAATAAGATTTTAGTTTACTATTGTCTGACGGCTTTCTAAATTGACCATCAGGTTTCGTATTATCAAAAATAACCTTACCTTTAAAGTCAAATTCTTTAACTATTAAATCAACTAAATCAATTATAGATATCTCCTGTGAAGGACTAAATATTATAGGTTCAGATTCATTATAGTTCTCAACCGCCCATTCTGATAGTTTAGCAACATCTTTAGAAAATATAAATTCCCTTAAAGGTTTTCCTGATCCCCACACCGTAAAATCGGTATTGTTTTTTTGTGCTAAATATAACTTATGTATTAACATTGGCATAACATGACCGTGTTCTAATGAAAAGTTATCATTAGGTCCATAAATGTTAGTGGGTATAACTGAGGTATAGTTAAGACCGTATTGTTCTCTGTACGCCCTTATTTGTATGTCTGCCATCCTTTTAGCGTAAGCGTAAGGATAGTTTGAGAAGTGGGGTTCTCCTAGATGTATCATATCCTCAGTTAAAGGATAATTTACTTTATCGGGGAATACACATGTGGATAAAAAACAAACTAAATTTTTAACATTTGTTTTTCTTGCTGACTCAATAACATTTGTATTAATCATAATGTTATCATAAAAATATTCACCTTTATAATTCATATTTCCACCAACACCACCTACCTTACCTGCACAATGAATAACGTGGGTGGGATTGTGCAGTTCAAACAACTTTAAGGTTTCGTTAGGGTTAACTAAATTTATTTCCCTACCAATTCTAACATTGGTATTAATTGCCGACCCAACTAACCCATTACCACCTGTCACTAATAATTTTTTCATTAAATTAAATTTTTTATACTATTATTATAAAATTCATTAAAATCTAATTTATTTAAATCAAAATTTTGCATTTTATTATAAAGATAATCATTTTCAACTAAGAATTTTTCAGTAACATCTGAAAAAGATTTAACAAATAAAACAGGAATTCCATCAAAAATTTTTCGTAAATATTCACTGTCCTGTACCACAGGTACTCTTTTCATATAAATTACTTCCCAATCTCTATGACATTCACACCCAATGGCATTTCCATCAGGACAAATCATAAATTTATGATTTTTTATTTCCTGAAGATAATTAATATAATCTTGTTGATTAATTGATTTAGGGGTTTGAATAGTAACCCATTCAAAATTTTGAAATAAATCATTAATTTTTTTACGTTCAGGATTAGAAGACGGATTGTGATTTATATATAATAGTTTTGATGGTTGTCTGTCTAAATTAATATTTCTTAATAAAATTTCATGTCTATTGTCATACATGTGTAATTTTCTTTGAATACCGTATGGTATTGGAACAACTTTACCCCCAAAAGAAATACAATTTGAGGCATAAATTTTTAAAACATTGTCAGGAATTTTATTGAAAATATCATCGTCAATTGGAGTGTCTTCAAAACCTGTATAAATAATAAAATTAATGTCAGTTAATTTACTACACAATTCTAATAAATCTTCATTTTTAAATTCAGAAACTCTTTTGTCTTTATATTCTTTTGAAATAGAATTTGTTAATTCTATTTTGGTGTATTTAATATTTTCCCGTCTATATAATCGTATATTGTCAATAAACAAAGTCATAACTGACTTATTTTGTTTGACTTCGTCATATTTTTCTAAAAATTCTTGATTACTTAAATTTGCCGGTTTAATATAACCATCCCATAATTGATGAACATCACTGGATTGGTCACCAAACGAGTAATCAACTAAATTTTTTAATATTGTTTGGTCTAAAAGTTTCATATTTTTTCAAATAAATAATCTTGGTGGTTACCTGGCCATCCTGGAGTGTTGTCAAATTTAAAGTTTGAAATATTTTTAATAAGTTTAAAACCCTTACTTTCTAAAAATGAAACTAAAGTTTCCAATGAGTAGGAATAAGTGTTAACTTCAACTAACAAAAATTTAAAATTAATTAAGTTAAAATCAACGCCTTTTAAAACTTCTAACTCGTAACCTTCAACATCTAAACATAATATGTCAACATGTTTAATATTATTTTCAAGAAGTATTGAAGTTAATGTTTTTGCTTTAACTACATTATCAGCATTTGGCATCACAGAAGCTCGTGGTGTACCATCAAATATACCTGTAATAGTATCTTGTTTATAATCAAAAGATACTAATGCACAATTTTCAACAATAGATTTTCTGTTTAATTTACATTGTTCATAAGCACTTAATGACGGTTCTATTAAAACACCACTCCATCCTAAATCTTCTAATATTTTAGTATTTGATTGAAATAAACCGTCATGTGCCCCGGATTCAACAAATACACCATTTTCAATATCTTGTAAAAATGGTAAAATTTTAAGTTCAATCATACCTTGTTGATTACCTTCAATCCAAGGTTTATAATTTTCTTTATTTTCTTCTAAATGTTTTTTTATTTTCATATTTCAAAAATTTTATTTTATTAAGTAACTATATTTGGTTTGTATTAAATCTACAATTTTTTTAGGAAAATATCCATCCAAATCAATTCTTTTCATATTATCAAAATAAAATTTTTCACTATCACTTCTGTATGTTGTAGATGTTCTAAAAAATAAATCTTTATTTAATTGGATATTTCTTTCTACACTGTCTAAAATTGATGGGTTATTAAATTCTTGGTGGCCATAACTTTTTATTTTTTCTTTAATTCTATCGGCCCCACCCATAAATGATAAATGCCATCCCGCAGATTCAACATAAACAAAATTTGGTGAATGTTCTCTTCGTGATTCAATACGTAATGAATTTAATGATTCATTTTTAATGTTTTTATATGAACTTAAAATATTACCTTTCCAATTAGTACTTGAAATATTATTTATAAAAAAATTGTTATTATCTTGTAAAAAACAATATTTTTTTTCAACATCTAATTTTTTTAAATCTCCTAAAACTTCTAAATTTGGTATTTCATCAGTATCACTAAAAATTATAATGTCTTCATCCTCACAATTGTCCATACCCAATTTAACGTACTCTCGGTGTAAGTAATCTCTGCACCAATAATCTTTACCATTATCTGTTTGTGGAGTGTGTTTTATAGTGTTATACGTTTCAATTATTGAATCAAAAATAGTTTTTCTATTACCAGTATAATCGTTATTAAAATCACTAATTATACCTGAGTTTGTATTTTTTATATGAATGATTTTATGTAAAAATTTTTCATACTTTGATTTGTTTTCCTCAAACAAGAATTTTTTTGGTAATCCTGAAAAGGTTGTATCACATTCACTGATTATAAAATAATCAACGTATTCATCCAATAAATGGAGCCTAATGTCTAAAATGTCTAATTCATTAAAGAATAAAATTGAGTCGTATATTTTCATTTATAATATTTTTTTTGATTTATAATAATTTTCAGCTTCTTCTTCACATTCATCATATGAGTATAATTTACCATCTCTTCCTAAATAAGTAAATTTCTTAGTGTATGATTCACCAACAGACCAGTAACCGTCACTATTGTTATGTGAAGCCCAATATTTTGGTGAAATAATTAAATTTGAAACATTATTTAACCAAGCCGCCCACCATCCAAAAGTTGAGTTAGATAAAATAACCCATTTTGATTTATTTATTACATAAAAATCAAATCCTATTTCACCATGATAACATGGAATTTGAAACGGCATGAAAAAATTCGCGTAATCAGGGTCATCAGTTATTACTAAAAATTTCATGTTTGGATTTAATTGTAACATGTGATTTATTGAATCTCTCCAATATTCTCTTCGGCAAATGACATTTGGAATATTTCTATATTCCCCTCCTCTAAAATTTATTACACAAGTATTTTCATCTAATTTAATACCAAGTTCATCTAATTTTTGACTATATGTTTGTTCGTAATCTTTATTAATTCTAAACCAACTTTTAACATTACTTTCATTATTTTCAAAATACTTTTCACTTTGAAGTATTGCCCCTAATGCGCCATCTTTACCAAATATTTTAGTATTGTCTGAAATACTAAAAATTTTTGAGTCCATCATTGTTATATTAACATGTTCATTAACTCCTTGATAAAACGTCCAATCTTCATAAAACTCAAATTGTGTATTTTCAATTTCTTTACCAAAATCAACATCCATAAAATACATTTGATTCATACCATTGTGATAATCATGTGTAGGTGATGAGTTTATTCCCCACTCATATCCTAATTTTTGAGCAACCGTTCTACATACGGCATATTGCCACATATGGTTACCTAAATTACCTGTTAAATTTGTTGTTATCATTATTTTATATCATTCAATAAGTTTATTAAGGAATTTTTTTTAGCGGTTACATAATTTTCGGTATACCATTCACACCAATTTGATGATTTAAAATGTATTAGTGTTTGTATACCATCAATATCAATAAAATCAATGTTATATGGTTCTGGAAATTTATATTTTTTTACCAAATTATAAATTTGATTAAACTTATTAAGTAATTTATTTGATTCGTTTAATATTTCAATTGGATATTCAAATGGTCTCTCCCATAAAATAATTTCATTATTATTATTAAATTCAATATAGCAATCATTATTTATACTACCGTTTATAATTGTATCATTCGCATTTCCAATCATATATAAGTTAAATATTTTTTTGGTATATCTGTCATCACTTGTGAGTAATATTGATTGACCAAATGTGTCAGTGCCTGGAATAATTTGAGGTCTAAAATCTAAATTTAAATGAATATTCGGCATTTTGATTCCAAATATACCTGACCACATTAATTTTTTATTTGTTGTATTCATTATCGTTGGTATATAAATAAGTTCTGAGGTAAATAATTTGTTTATATCTAAGTCAGATATAAAAAACATATCTGAATCTATTTTGAATACAAATTTATCTTTAAGGTGCTTGAAGGCTTCATTTAACGCATTACCGGCAATATTACTTGGGTCTTGAGAATAATTAACTGTTATTCTTATATTTTTTACGCCTAACTCATCACAAACAATTTTATTTTTTTGAAACTGTTCATTGGTTGCTGCGTTATTAAATACAATATATTCGTATTCCCCTTTAATGTGTTTTTGAATACTACTATATTGTAATTTTATAAAGTCTTCGTGTTTATCAAAAATTGATATTAATGTTATCATAAATAAATTTTATATATTAATTAAATAATCCGGTATATCATATCCTGTATTTATTGATATACCGTATTTTAATCTAGTTTTCATTTCCTCATCGTTCCAATCATAATGAGGTGATTCTAATAAAATTTTGTTTATATCTATGGTATCACTAAAAATAATAGCATCTTTAGCTTTTTTCTTAACTATTGTAATGTTAGAGTAGTCTTTATTAAAAATAACTGATTCAACCTCTTCTTTAAAATTATTAACTAAGTCTATTACATTTTGAACATCCTGTCTTCTTCTTGTATCGTGATATGCGATTATACCACCTATTTTTAAATTTTGCCAAGACTTAATTCCAAATTCATTTCTTAATGAATCGATCCCATCATTAAAAATTAAATCATATTGTTCTGAAGTTGGATTAAATTCTTCATATGATAAGAAATTAACTTCTTTTTTAATACTTAAGAAATTTAAATTTTGTTTTGTTATATCAATCCAAAAGGGTGATGTTTCTAATGAGGTTAGATTACCATCACTAAAATTTCGTAATATTTGTGTACTAGCACCAATACCAAATTCTAATATATTTTTAGAATTTAACGCCAAATCTTTTAACACTTTGTAGTCATGTTTAGATAAATCTCCTAAATAATTCATATTTTTTTATTTATATATTTCAAATAATCTTGGTACTTCTATTACTTCTAATAGATTTCCACCAGCCCACATAACTGGATTTGGAAATGTCCAATTTTTATAATGATTATTAACATTATTAATTGTTTCATCACTAAAATGTCTTCTACTCGCACTACTATTTAATTTTTTCTTAATATCTTTTCTGACAAAAGACATATGGTGCATTTCAATTTCACTTCTATTAAAAACTCTACACTTTTTGTTATTTGTTTTTCTTGTTGGGTCAACGGGTACAGGATAGTCCACCATGTAAACATATTTTGTCTCAGGAGTTATTTTTTCAATAGTTGTAACATATTCTTCTTCTTTATTTTTAAGAATATAAATAGAATCTTTGTAATATTGACAATGTTTAACTGCCGCGCAATGAAAATCTCCACCTTCTATAATATTTTTCATATATATAAATTGGTCTTCTGTATAAAATTCATCAACATCCATTGACATATGATGGGTACAACCATTTTTTATTGATATTTCTAATCCAAGATTTCTTTTTTTAGTTTCATTTAATGATGCGTTTTCACCACTGATGTCTGTAATATCAGGTTCAAACAACACAATCTCATCAATTAACCCTCTATTTTTTAAATTTAATAAAAAATCTAACATACCGTCCGAGCATTTTAAATTGTGATATGATATTTCTTGATATATTACTGAAACAAAGTCAGTATTATTTCTAATTGACTTAATTGAATATTCTAATAGTTCTTCTCCGTCAAATAAATTGTATGCAATTCCTAATTTCATTTTTTAATTTTTATATTTTTCTTTAATAGTAAATTTGTTATTAAACAAAGTAAACATGGCTCTTTCTAAAATATATGCCTCACCCGGTTGGACATGCCAAGAAACATAATGTCTCATAGTTTCATAAAAATGTTTATTATATTTTAAAATGTCTTTTTTTGGTATAATGTGATTCCCTCCAGGTGCAAATCTAATGTATTCACCAAATATAGGATTTTCAAATACACTGTTTAACATTTCTTGGTAACTAAAAATATATTTAGATTTATGTATAAGAGCAACCGTGTTATTAACTTCAATAGGGTTTTCGTGGTAAGCGTCAGTCTCATCAACAAATGAATATATTCCGGGACTATGTCTTTGGTGGTCTCTAATATAATTTTCAATTGTTGTGAATTCACGGTTATTAATAATGTTCTTAAATTTCTCAAATCCACAATGCCTTGGGATTACATTACCCTTACAAAAAATAATTATTTCAGGTAAATTTTCATAGTTTGTTGCAATGAAATCAAATATATCGTATATGTTAGCGCCGACGTTTACTTGATGTTTAATTTTATCTGATTCCTCAAATCTATGGACTCTGTCATAAATCAAATAATTATCGGTATATTCCTCAACCCAAGATTGACTTAAATTTTCAGGTAAAAACCCAAAGTCAGTTATGACTAAAAACGCACCTGATGTTATTATTTTTTCCATTTTTATTTATATTAAAATTTAGGGTATTGGTTATTTGTCCCCAAATAATTATGAAAGACAAAAGGTTTAATTCCCAGTATTTCAGGTATCATACTTTCGTGTGAGAAATATTTTGCAACATCAATCTCAGCAAATTTACAACCTTCATCGATATATTTGTGTCTATAGTTAACACAGATAAAACCATCCTCATTGGTGAAACCGTGAAAAGGTTTCCACTCTAACTTTAATTTAATTGGAACGTCTAATAATTTTTTACTCCTTAACGAAACACTATTACCAACTCTAATAACATTATCAGAATTGTCCCTATATGAAAAATTATCATTCGGTAAAGGCCAAGGTGCTCCAATATAATCATATTCTAAAAATTCATCTTTCCAAGAATCAGGATTAACAACAAATCCGTTATCATGAATTAACAAAGCAAATTCAGTGTCAACATGTTTAGATAAATTATAAATTACATTATAATTCCATTCATCTATGTTAGAACTTTTTTCGGTGTATTCGTGAATTATGAAATCAGGTAAGTTATCAGGTTTAATGTCAGACGCTAATTTTACTTTACCAAATTTAACTCCTTGACAACTAAACTCTAATGCCTTTATAGTTTCGGGTAATCTAACACTTGTTAATGCAATTAATGTGACATTAGGTAGTTGTATCATATCTTTCTTTTAATATATTAAATTCTTTATCTTTTAAACTTTGAGGTATTGTATCTGTTAATCTACTCCCCCAAGTTCTATTTACAACCGTAATTTTATCCAAGATATATGGTTCACCATATTTTAAAAACATCTTTTGATAGTAATCACAGTCCATTAACCAATTTAGTCCATTATCAAAATAAATCAACCCATTGTTTTTAATTGTCATACCACTTGGACAACCCATTGTATTTAACCCTGTCCATATTCTATCGTTCCAAACCGGATGATATAATCTATAAAAATTAATACCATCATTACTATGGTAAAATTTGGTCATAAACCATTTAATATTATCGTCAGAATATTTTATAAAATTAAATTGATTTTCTAATGAGTTCTCGTTATATAAAAAATCGTCTTGAAATAAAACTTTAATCCACGCACCTTTACACATAGTTAAAGCGTTATTAATATTTGGTGAGATAATCCCTCTACCGATTTCATTTTTAACATACTTTATTACTAATTTATCTTCCCATCGTTTAACAACGTCATAGATAGTATCATCAGTGCTATGGTCAGATATTACAACTTCAAAATCGGTGAATGTTTGTTTTGATATAATATCTAAACTAAAATTCAAAAATTCAGAACCTCTACCATTATACCCGTATGTTGGTATGGCGATTGAGAAAAATGGTTTGTTATTTAATTTATCAATATTCATTGTGGTATTTTTTGGTATATGTGATGGCGAATTTATGGGCGTAACAGATTTAGTTTGACTTGCTAATTCATACATAGATTTATATTCGGTACCAACATTATACACGCCATTTTTATTATCATTAATTAATTTAATAATTAGTTCACTAATTTTATCAACATAATCAAAATTACCAATTTGGTCTATCCAAGCATTTTCATATGGAAAAGGTTTGGGTTTATGTGTACAACGACATAATAAATAATTGTTTGATAATAGTTGAACTAATCCATCTCCTAGTAATTTAGTATAACCATACCAATTATTACAATGAACTGGTACGTCATCTTCGGAGGAGTTCATATTTGAACCTGTATAAACATAATCGGTAGAAATATGAATTATTTTAATGTTATGTGAATTACAATAGTTTATTAAATTATATACAAATTTATAATTAAGATCCCAATGACCTTCTTTATCTTCGGAGTAAGTATTTGTATTTGCAATACAATTTAAAATTACATTATAACCCGAAATGATTGAAGATTCAAGGTCATCAACATTAAAGTTAGTTTTTTTCCTTGAAACGCAATCCCAACCCGTTTGTTTAACAATTTCTGACCCAAGTAATCCGTCGCCTAAAACTAAAACCTTCATCTCTAAAAAATTAATTTTCCCATTTTTCTTTAAATACGGATTCCACATAATCAAAAACTTCTTCAGTATAATGAGGAGATGCCCCCAAAAAGAAAACTTTATCTAAAACTTGGTTTGAGTTAGGATATAAGTACATGTCGTCTAAATGTGAATATGCTGGATGCATTAATATATTTCCCGCAAAATAGTTTCTTGTTTGTATTTTATTCTCTTCTAAAAATGAAACTAATTTATCTTTTAATTGTTTTGATTCACAAACGAACGGTGTGCCGAACCAACAAGGATCTGACTTTGGTAAACTACTAACACCCTCAACACCTTTTACGTATTTTACTAATATGGACTCAATTCTGTTTTTACTTACCTTTCTATTTTTATCTATTTCAGGGAATTTTTTAATTTGTACAAGACCAATAGACCCTTGTAAATCCATAGGCTTAAGGTTATAACCCATAGTTGTAAAAACATACTTATGGTCTATTATACCATCATAAGTGTCCAACCATCTATCAAATCTATTACCACAAGTACCACAAGAAAGTAAGTTTGCCGAACCAACACAGTGACAATCTCTCCCCCACCAAGAAAAACTAACAAATAGTTTTTTTAATTCTGAATTGTTTGTACAAACCATACCACCTTCTCCTGTTGATATGTGGTGTGCGGGATAGAATGATGTTGCCCAAGCGACGTAATATTCACTTAGATGTTTACCATCCCATTTTGACCCAATAGAATCACAACTATCACCCACCAATTTTAAATCATATTTATCACACAATTCTTTTAAGTAATCCATATCAGGGGCATTACCAAGAACAGGAGAAACAAAAATTGCTTTAGTTTTAGGTGTTATCTTTTCTTCAATTTTAGTTAAGTCAAAATTTAATGTATCATATTCAATATCAATAAAGACTGGTTTTAAATTATTTTGTACTAATACTGATATCGTTGTTGGGAAACCAACAGGGGATACTATAACTTCATCCCCATCTTCCCATCCGAATAACTTCTTCAATGCCGATATTAAAACCAAATTGGCTGAACTACCAGAATTTACCATGTGAGCAAATTTAACCCCAAAAAATTTAGCGAACTCATTCTCAAATTTATGTACGTTCTCTCCGGCAACAACCCATTTTCCTGTAATAAATGTTTTAATTGCCGCCATTATCTCATCCTCATCCCAATATGGACCTGAATATAATACTTGATTTTTTCCAGGAACAAATGACTTATTGTAAAGGTATTTAGGTTTGTTGTCTTTTAAATAGTCATTAAGGTCTGAAAGAATATTTTCAATTTTCTTCATAATTTTTTTTTAAAAAAATAGTTTTTTTTTAATCAAAAATCAAGTACCATCCATTCTTTGTTATAGATATCTTGAGTATCTTTTGGCCCTTGTGATTCAAACCATTTATATGGTGCAATTACTATTTTATTTTCATTATTGTTTAAGTATGATCCCCACCAACTAAATGAACTGTTTGATATTATATTGTTATTACACATTGTCATTAAAGTCATATCTAATAATTCATCGTTAAATTCTGGAATGAAATAGTTATCGGATTTAAAATTTTCTTTAACCCAATTTATATCATCAGAGATAAAAACAAAGTAAGAGTTACCAATTGTTTTTATCGCTTTTTTATAATAATCTAATGTACATACTAAATGGACATCACTAAATAAAAGGTAGTCGCCACGTCTAATATGGACAGAGGTTATTGGTTTATCATTTAAACCATTATCAGTAAAATAGTTTCCAACAATTAATTTGTGTTCGTCCGAAAAATAAAATAATTCTTTAATATTCTCTTTGAAATCCTCAAAATATTTTTCGCTTTGAAAATATCCTCTGATTAACAAATCAGGTTGGTAAGGTATTTCATTATAATTAAAATTTGGCTCATTATAAAACTTAATAAATTTGTAATTATCGGATTTATTAAGTTTTTTAAAAATTGTGTTGGAGTATTGATTGGCGTTACGACCTTGATTTGGTGTGTTACAAATATTTAAATTGATTTCATAACTGGTGTTATTGCGTAACGATAATGCGACTGTGGTTGCAATTTGAAACATTTGATTCCCCAATCCACCTTGTAAACTACAACTTATCATAAGGTTTATTTTTATGCGTCTTTTGACACTTGTTTATTGTGTATTCTATAGTATAATAAAGGGTCTTTAATAATATGTAATTTAGCACCGGATGAATAACTTCTAATCCATAAATTTTTATCTTCTCTAGGAATTTCAGAAGGTATGTATGGTCCATAATTTTCCCAAAAATGTTTACTATAACATACACACGGATGTGCGATAGGAGTAATATCATTTTTAAACAGAGTTTCAATATTATTTTTAGATAGACCTGCTAAACCAAGAATTCTATCTTCATTATTAATCTCTTGGATAAAAATATATTCTGAAGAAGATACATCAAATCCTTGATTCATAACGTCAATTTGTTTTGAAAACCTATTCAAATCGTAATAATCATCTAAATTTATATTAAAACATAAGTCATAGTTTTTTTCTTTAAAAACCAAATCTAATAAATGATTCATCGCTTCGGCGTGATTATTCATTTTTATATTTAAAAAATTATATTCATTTTTAGATTTGAAAAAATTTTCTAAACTATTGGAGTCTTCACCATAATTTAATTCAAAAATGTCAAAATCTTGAAATGTTTGATTATTTATGGTGTTAATACATTTTTGTATCCATTCAGTTTTATATATTTTATTTATATTGGAATGATATAAGATGCAACATATTTTCATAGTATTTTACTTTTTAGACATTATGTAATTATACAAATCTTGTTCCTTGTTTTTAATTTCCTGAATCATACTTTGTCGTATGTGTCGGTAATTAAATAACGGTAATGGTATTCTAACACCAATGTATCCTTTATTTGCCATTCTCCACCAAAAATCATAATCTTCCCACCCAGTCATTGTTTCATCATACCCACCTAATTCTTCCCATATATGTTTTCTGAATAAAGAATTACTCACAATAAATGGACCTTGTTTTAATCTAGCTTTAGACCATTCAGGTCGTTGTTCTACTCCTTGAATGAATCCGGAATGATTAGTATCACAGTAAACAGGGCTAACTTTAATATTTCTTTCAGCTTCCTCAACCGAATGTAATAAAAAAGTATTTTCAAAAGTATCGTCTACATCGTGAGGTAATATGTAATAACCTTTAGATTTCTTAATTCCGGTATTTCTAGCCGCCGATAGTCCTTTATTTTTATCGTGATATAGAATAGTCAATTCATTGTCATTTTCCAATTCTTTACAGATGTTATTTGTGTTAACATCTGTAGACCCATCATTGATGATTATGATTTCTTTGTTTGGGTAAATTAAACCTTTCGCCGAATTAACGGAATCTCTTAAATACTCACCATCATTATAAAAAGGTATAATAATACTAACCAAAGGAAGACAACTAACACCATTATTTTTAATTAATGTGTCACTATATTTTTGGGAAAATTTAACTCTATTTTCTTCCCATTGTTGATTTGTTTGACCAATTGACATATGAGTGATTTTAATGTCTGTTACGACCCCTAATTTTACTTGGTTTAAAAAATTTGGGAAACAAAATCCTAAATCATAAAAATGAAAACCATCAAATGATTCATCAAAATTATGTGTTATATTTTTTTTATTAAAACTTAAAAACAGTCCGTCTAAAATTACAACATCTTTAATATCATACCCTTGAGAATCGCTATATTTTGATTCCCAAGTTTTACCGTTATGATTGTGTTTAACAATTCCTTTCATTGATTTAGTAAATTCCCACCAAACAGATGATTTTGGAAAATAGGTTGTTCCGGCAACACCAAGGATATCGTGAGTTCCTTTTTTGAAGTGAGTTAATAACTTTTTACCCCAATTCTTCTCAAGTTTTATATCGTTATGACAACACACAACAATATCATTCTCCGATTCTAGAATTCCCTTATTATATATTTCAGATAAACTATACTGATTGTAGTTTGTATACTCCAATATTTGAACATTTTTTAACCCAACAGTTTGTAACAAATGTTGTTTAAATTTGTTATTATATTGTTCTTCTTTATGTGTTGAATAAATTATCGTTATCATATTCCTGTTGATCCGAAACCGTTTGAGTTTCTGTCTTTTTCTTTTATTTCCGATACTTTAATTAATTCCACATATCCACCGGCTAATACGGGACATAATACACCCTGAGCAACTTTCATACCCTTCTTAATTGTGAATTCAGAGTTGTTAGTATTAAAAATAATCGCTTTAACTTCCCCATTATAACCCGCATCTACCGTTCCGGGTGAATTCATTACCATTAATCCCTGATTAATTGCCAATCCGCTCTTTGTTCTAACTTGAATCTCCAATCCTTCTGGAATGTCAAAACAAATACCTGTCGGAACTAATGCCCTACCAAATGGGGGTATAACAATATCCTCAACCGAATATAAATCAAATCCTGAGTCGGATTCGTAATTATATTTTGGGTCAATTGCGTCAGTATGAACAAGGCTATATTTTAACGGAGATTGTTCTTTACGTGACATAATTTCATTCTCCATGGCCATTAAATCAACACCAAATTCAGATTTGATTAAATCATAATCAATATCCTCATCTTCTTCTTCCTCATGGTCACCCATATTTTGTGATATGAACTCCTTAAGTTGTAGGAGTTTCGCCTGCATTTCTTCAAACTCTTTTTGGTCTTCCATTATTTCAATTCTTTTAATTTTTTTATTACATCTACCAATACCTTAACATCTCGTTCGCAGTATTCGGCAATCTCTTTCAATTTACCATCAATCCAATAAGCATCGTGAACTTTTTCTCCCGTTATCTCACCCTCTTTTGGTGAAGGTATGTCCATACAAGTACACATTAAATCCAAAGACCCAATTGAGGTATAAGAACCAAACTGCCAAATTTCTTTGGTGTCAATCGCTTTAATTTCCCAAGGTTTTGTATCATAACTCGGAAGGATAGATGGTGGTAACAATCCATTGATAACCATTCGTTTTGCGAGCATCGGAATATCAAAATTCTTTAAGTTGTGACCACATAAGTAAAAACCTAATTTACCACACCTTTCTAACAAGGTTTGACTATCCAATAATACTTGTTTTTCATCATCACCTGAAAAAGTTTGTGATTTAATATCACCCTTATCTGTTACAAATGAAACTGAGACACAAACAATCTTTGCGAACTCAGGAACAAGTGCGGTTCTTTTTGAAAAAACATAATCAAACGATTTGTCGTGGTCTTCAGGAAATCTCTTTTGAAACCAATCAAAATATTTTGAGAATTGTTCGGCAATCTCAGGACGTTCACTTTTACAAGTGTTATAGTCCTTAGATATACCTACAGTTTCAATATCCAAAAATAATATTTTAGTAATTGGGATGTTTATCATTTGTTCTTTTTATTTACAATTTCTTTGTACCAATCGGCACGTTTTCTTGTCACATTATTTAGGTCATATTCGTCTTTTACTGTCTCATAAAGACGCTCACCCATATCAATAATCATATTAGGATTATCAACCAATTTCTTAATGTTTGAAGCCCAATCACTATGATTTCTTGACTCTTTAACCATTAAAGCATTTCCATCGGTAAATTTACCATCTTTAAGTGCGTGTTTCAAATCAACAGTGTAAGGTCCGACTTCAGATGCAATAATTGCTTTCTTATAGAATCCCGCCTCAATAACTTTAAGTTGTGACTTAACACGATTAAAGATGTGATTCTTAATTGGTGCTAACGAGATATCAAACTTTGAGTAGTTTGTCGCGTATGACGTAACAGGTTTAGTCCATACTCTTCGGTAGTTACCAAACTCCTCACCTTCATAATATTCTTCCTTAAACTTATCCAAGAATGTTTTATATTCGGGTGTTATGATTTGATAATTGTTCGTGAATATTGACTCATACTTTGCCCATACCGTTTCATGTGGTAAGATTGGTCGTTGTTTTTGTTCTCCTGTTTGTTGGTTAATTTCGGTGATAGTTCCTCTTGTATCAAATCCACAAACAACAAATTGTAATTTATCTTGAATTGGGTTTAATTTTGAAACCATTCCGTCCAATAACATTAAGTCGTGTAAGTGAGATGATCCACCCAACCAACCAACACGAATCTTATCGGATGGTAATGTTGGCTCATTAAATTGACTTTCTTTTGGGTCAATTGCGTTGGGGAAAATCTCCACATTTTTATTAAACTTTTTAATCTCGTCAGCAAAAATAGTGGTGGTGGTTGTAACATAATCAGGATGCCTAAGATTCTCCACAATTTTTTCGTTAATCTTATTCGCTCTGATAATGTCGTGAATCGGATGTTCCTTACCAGGCATCCAATAATCATCCAAATCAACAATTGTAACAATACCCATACTCTTTAACATTTTAATAATGCTAGGAGTTTGTTCGTATGAATGTCCAATATTTCTATGGATATGGACAATCTGATATTGTTTCCAATAATTCATATCGTTAATACGTGGTTCGTAATCAATGTCCACATGAAAATCATCAGGATACATGTTTTGTAGGAAAGTGTGGGGGTCAATAGATCTGAATTTACCTACACCTGTTTTGTCTGAGGGGAGAACTAATACTTTAATTTTTGTCATATTAAATAATTGTGTTTTACAAAGTATAACAATAATTTATTAGTAATTCAAGTTTGGTAAAAATATAAAATAAAAAACCCCACGACTAATTGCCGTAGGGTTATATAAAATTAATAAAACTAATACTAACTAATTTTTTTGATTTTTGTTAATTTACCTTCAAATATATGTTTACCAACTTTAAATGTAAATAAATCATTCGTTCTTGATGTGCTTTCAACTAATAAACCATTTTCTTTTAACACATCTTCTACAGTTTCTCTAATAACATCTCTAATTTCATTTAAGTTAATTGACGATTGTTGTTTAGGTAATGGTTGTGATTGTTGTGTTTTTTTAGGTGTTGACGTTTCATTAATAGACCCCTTACCAGTATTCATCAATCTAGCAGCTTTTTGAACTAAGTCGTCAGATAATGTTGCCCCACCTTGGTTTGGTTGGTCTATTGGGTGTTCCATCATCAACCTTTTAATTTCGTCGGGTAATTTAGAACTTAAAATTCTATCCTTCGTTAATGGTTGTGGATTATTATTAACAGGTTTACTAATTTCCGATTCACTTAGATATTCATTTGGGATATTGAATGTTGCTTGAGGTGCGTTATATTCGGCAACTTCAGGTGTTGAGTAGTTTGACAAACCTTCAGAAACTCCGCCTCTTGGCATCTCACTATGTTTATCCATTATTTTTTTGGATATCATAAGTTTTTGTATCAAATCATTTTCTGTTCTCATATTATGCTATTTGTTGTGTTGGTGTATTATCAAATTTTGCGTTAATTAAAACGTTTGTCATACTTTTATCCCCACTAAGATTGTAGTTTGGTCTAACCTCATTAAATGTACCCCCCGTTGATTTGTACATTACGATTTTATCCAATCTAAATAATCTCCAGCTAGGTTTGGGTTGTTTACCCAAATAAGCGGTATGCGACGCTCCGTCAGTATCCCAAGCCCTTAATACTAAGTTTCCCGCTTTACTATATCCTAAACAAACAGGTTCAATAACCCTTAATCCTTTACCACCAGGTTCATCACCTGTATAGTAAATTGAGACAACTTGTCGCTTCTTAATAGAGTCGGTAACAGAGTCAACTGACGCTATCTCAAGGATAAGGGATTTTAAACTGTTGTAAAGTTTCATTAAGCCTTAGGTGTAGTATATGGTTTGTTTACTTGGAAAGCATTGATTTTAATTTGGTCTTTTCTTTCTCTGAAATCGTCAGACGAACCACCATTAAAGGTGTCAAGAAAGATACCGGTGCCCTTACCAAAACCATCTCCATCAGCCATTGCGTCCCTATTAACTGACGAATATTCGTTTGCAGATTGTTTGTAATCGTTTATTTTAATTTCTCTAATTCTTTCTTCTTTTGCGATTTCTCCCAAAGCATTGTTTGGTTGACTAAAATCAATTGGAAAAAGTGCTGCCATGTTAAATTATTTTTTTCATTATTTCGTTTATCCTTTTCAGGTTTTCTGTTATTTTAATATTATATTGGTCAACAGGGTTATTATGTGATTTACTTGGTCTATTCATTGCGGTTAAATCGTCTTTGGTGTGGTCAGAATTAAATTGATTCGGTAACACTTCAGATCTATTTTTCTTTGTATTATAAATATCCGTTCTTAAGTAATTTAACGTATCATCCACCCATTTTTTCATATAATCTCCACCATTTAAAATATACGGTGCATCTTCTTTATTTCCATTATAATCGTCAAACCAATTCTTAACCCTTTTTAGTTGTTGGTAGGTCATTGATTCTTGGTCTTGAAGTTCCTTATTTCTTTTTGCCCCTTCTTCGTTTTCGGATGTTTCACCTATTGACATAGAGGAATTCTTGAGGTGATTTTTAATCTCCACAGGAATTTTAATCTCTTTTCCGTATAAATCCTTATTCACTTTTAAGAATTTTAATTAATTGGTTTATTGAGATGCCCTCGTTATCTGCAATTTTTTTAATTGCTTCAATATTTTTCTTTAACATTTTACTGACGGTAGTTTCTTTATTCTGAACTTCAGAATTATCCTTTGATCTTTTTGCCAACATTTCATCAACCATTTTACTCATTTCCATTTTTTCTCTTTCGGAAATTGTCATCTTAGCAATAAAATTTTTATCGTTTTTATATTTGGATTTTTTATCTCTTTTACCTGATGGGTCTTTGCCGAATTGTTTTGTTCTTTGTTTTGCTTCATCAGGTTCCATACCCAAAGTTTTAACTAAAGATTTGAATGTATCTTTACCATCCATATCTTTTGTTTCTTCATATCCAAAAGCGTCCGAGTAATCAATTTCATTAACAGTAGGTTCTTCTTCAACACTTTCACCATAATAAGTTCTATAACCACGAGTAATTGGGTTATTAGTTTGTCTTGTAGCAACAATAGTTTGATCCATTGTTCTTTTAGGGGTTAACCACTTATTAAGAATTGGAACTTTTGAAGTTGACATTGTTCCGTCATCATCAACCAACTCTTCAAGTTCTGTTGGTTTTTTAGTTTTTATATTTTTTAAAGTTTTTGTTACCTCATCGGTAGATTTTACCGATTTATTTTTCATTATTTTACCGATCAAATTCTTAATTTTAGGACTATCTTTTTTATCAAAATCCATCTTCTCATCCTTCTTTCTTGACTCTGATAGTGTCTCTGACACGGAATAGTACAAAGATACCTTATCTCCTCTGTCCTTTAGAAAGAAATAGTAAGGTTTAGAAAAATATTCTTCATTAAAATTTATCATCGCTTTTTTATCAATAAATACTTCAATGTCGTGTATTTATCAATAAAAAATATAATGGCTCAACAAAACATTAATCAATATGTTTATAAGAAAATTTATTTAAGTCCACATCTTTTTGATTTAACTGATATTTCTTTATCTTCCGATGAAGTTGATTTTAACCAAGAGGTAGTATTCTCACCTTATTTAATCGCTCAAACTCACGGGAATAGATTGCCATTTTATTTTGATTTAAATAGTTTAAGAACCAATCAAAGATTAAATTTAACTTACGGACAATATAATTATAAAAACTCTTTGGTGTCGGAAAATTTTTATAATCCCGATGATATAGATTTAAATTGTTTCACCGCACAGACATCTTGCGATATAGGATTAACGGGTATTGATAATGGTTTGGTAACGGGTATGACCGGTCAAACCATAACATTCACAAATGGATTATTTTCCGATACTGAAAAATATAATAGATACTACTTTGATAGACGACTTAAACTAACTCAAGTTACGGGTTATACATCGTCACCTAATGTTAGATTTTCAGGGATATCCGCACAAACTCTTTATGAAATAGTATCAAAGATTGACCCATATATTGGTTATTATAATGAATTATATGGTGGTTTCTACCAAGGTTTCTATAAGTTATTTGGTTTTGATTATGATATTTTCCCGTCAAGAATGAATAAGGGTTGGTCTGTTGAAATGGTTTTGAAGCCTCGTTTAACAAATGAATTCACTCCATCTTCAGGTCAAACAACATTAAACGAAATTTATCCAAATAATAAGAACACGTTCTTTTATATGGGTACAAGGGCGGAAAACAAGTTTTATCACCACGCAGCGGGTGTTCCCTCTTCTGATACTGGATATACAAGAGTAACGGAGTCATTAGTTGACTGTTTAAAAACTTGCGCTTGTGCCGATACGGGGGTAACTAATTCAAGATGTGTTGACGTTTATAATCCATCAGGAATTACTGTAACTCATGATATTGGTTGTGGTTGTGGGTGTTCAAACGGAAAAATTAGTAACATACCTGACAAGGATCCGATATACGATTCAATGTCAAACGCAATGTCACTTAGACTATGTGGTGATGACGACAACCCAAAAATTGGTGTAAGAATTTTAAGATTCACAGGTGATTGTGAAACAACAGGTTCTTGTAATACATCAGGAATTACATATACAACAGGATATACGGTTGATGATTATTGTTCTGAAAACGGGATATATGATTATTGTGTTCCCGTTAATTCAGCCTTTACAACATCTGAACATTGGTTTTTGGTGGATGTTGTTTGGGAAAGATATACTTGGTTAGATACTTGTGATTTATTTTATAGAGGTGGATTAGGTGATATTACCAAGTTTGAATATTTGGACTCACTAGCAAACAATTCCGTTTATTTAATAAAACCACCCGTAACTCACGATAATTTAACTCCTGAACAAATTGAAATAGTTCAATTAAATGAAAAGTGGTTATTGGATGGTTCATATAGAAAAGGTAGATTAAAGATATATGTAAATGGTAAAGTTTTCTTTGTTATTGAAGATGTTGAAGAGATTATACCTCGTGGATTAAATACGGAAAAAGAAAAACAATTAGGAGTTCCTTTTAATATAAGTTGGGGTGGTGGAACACAAGGTTTAAGAGAAAACTTAACATTCTCTGCATGTCCAACAGGTAACACCAATGTTTATATCCAAGACCCCGAATTATTTCCTAACAATGTATTAAGTGGAACTTCATTATCCGCCCTTACAACAAACATATTAATTGAACAGAATTTTGCCGGTACTTTTGATGGGGGTATTTCCCAATTCAGGATGTATGTTTCACCACTTTCAGCTCCGGAGGTTAAACATAATTTCTCAATACTAAAACCAACATTTAATTTATTTGATCCTGATTGCCCTAATTGTGGTATTACTTGTTTACCTAATGATTTTACTTTTAGTATATTACCAACACCTACGCCGACTAACACTCCAACAAATACAGTAACTCCAACCAATACTGCGACTATAACGCGAACGTCAACTATTACTCCTACACCTACAGTTACACCTACTGATGTTATTCCTACGGAAACACCAACCAATACTCCAACTAACACTCTCACTAAAACTCCGGCAAAAACCCCATTTCCTACTCAAACACCTACAATCACAACAACACCGACAAACACCATAACTCCTACAACTACACCCACTAATACTCAAACTCCAACAAATACAAAAACCCCAACTAATACAAAAACACCAACCTATACTAATACTCCAACACCTACAAACACAATTACCACAACACCGACTAACACTGAAACACCAACAAATACTACAACCCCTACTAACACAATAACACCAACCCAAACTCAAACACCAACCCAAACTCAAACACCAACAAACACAACAACTACAACACCTACCACTACCCCAACTAACACTAGAACTCCGGCAAAAACTCCGTTTCCTACTCAAACACCAACAAATACTACAACCCCAACAAACACAACAACCCCTACTAATACAATAACACCTACCCAAACTCCTACTAATACACAAACCCCAACAAATACAAAAACACCAACAAATACTGAAACTCCAACAAATACCACAACTCCAACAACAACACCAACTAATACCATTACACCGACAAACACTATAACTCCTACAACCACACCTACTAATACTCAAACTCCGACCAATACTCAGACCCCAACTAATACAAAAACGCCAACAAATACGGAAACCCCAACAAATACAACTACACCTACTAACACTAAAACCCCAACTAATACGGTTACATCAACACCAACAAACACCCCTACTAAAACAAATACTCAAACCCCAACTAACACTAGAACTCCGGCAAACACCCCATTCCCTACTCAAACACCAACACATACCATTACACCAACAAACACAACAACCCCTACTAATACGATAACACCTACCCAAACTCCTACTAATACTAAAACCCCAACTAATACAAAAACACCAACGAATACAAAAACCCCAACTAACACAGTTACTCCAACAACAACACCAACTAATACTCAAACTCCAACTAATACTCAAACTCCAACAAATACAAAAACACCCACTA
>Ga0114975_10000588_pt1 | contig 27485 bp, 19 predicted proteins | sample S_130626_EF_Meta_FD_87031 | JGI IMG/M metagenome (GOLD analysis project Ga0114975, IMG submission 87031) | Freshwater microbial communities from Lake Simoncouche, Canada to study carbon cycling - S_130626_EF_MetaG | ecosystem: Environmental > Aquatic > Freshwater > Lake | place: Lake...
TAATGCTGCTAGCTCATCTTGGTGTATACTTGTTATAGGAATCAACTGTCTCACCTTACAAGAATCTTTAGATTTTAATATAATAATACTTGCAGTATCTACAACACTATAATTTTTTCCAGCTATGAGTGCATCTTTAGATGCATTATCATCAATAAGATTACCAAGATCATCACTTATAGTGAATGGTCCAGATAATCTTCTGCTAGATGATATTAATTTTATTAGTATTACTTTTGACATTTATTATATTATTTTAAAGTATTGTCACTGTACCACTTAATGAACAATCTATAACATGAGCATTTCCTGTTAAATCACATCCTGTATATCTAGTTGTACTAGAAGTAGTTGTACTAGATGTTGATGATGTTGATGAGGAAGTTGATGTAGTGGTTGTATTAGGAGGAAGAACACTACCAGCAAATACATCTATTACACCATCATCACAACAGCTATTCAATCCTGAATAAAAGAAATTGTTTTCAGCTATATAGAAATTAGGAATATAGCTATGGAAGCTCACCCAACTCTTTGTATTCATATTAAATGAAAGAGTCCAAGATTTGTTACAGAAGTATTCAGGATCTGCAACATCTACCACTTGTGTAAGAGTAGAATCTCCAAACTTTCTTTCTATATAGAATTCTTTTGTTTCTTCATTATATTTTATATCCTTACCAGGTAGAGGGATGTAATCTAGTTTTGTTATAATCACTCTATCAAACTTAGAGTCATACACACCATGTAAACCAATTCCATTAAAATGATTATCAACATCTGCAGTGGGGAAATATCTAAGAATTTCAAATGCTAAATGGTCTGTAAAGAATCTGTTCATACCAGAACCAAACATAGAAAGATCTTGAACTTGTCCACCTATTCCTTGTATTAAAAACACTTGTCCTCTCTTAGCATCTATTGTTATTTGTCCTTGAGGAATCTTTAATAGCATTTTATTTTGACTTCCTACATATCCAAGATCTGTTTCTGCAAAATCTATTGGAGGAGAAGATTTAAATAATGAACTATTTCCCATATAAGCAGCTTGTGGATTGCTTGTATCTATAGTGAGAAGCGTATTATATAAAAGACTTTTATTTTCAAATCTAGCTAGTATAGCTTTGTTTTGAATACCATCTAAAGATGTAAGCTTACCATAGTTTTGTGGAAAATCAAATGATGATATAGGACGATAGATTAACCAGCTATTAATTTTATTATCACTATAGTTTTGTTGAGGATCAGAATAAATTGCTCTAAATGGATAGTTGGTGTAACAAAGTTGCTGTTTCCAATCTACAGGTAGATGTGAGAAATAGTTTTCTTTATTTTGTTTAGAATAAGTTACATTATAGTGATATGTATTATCTTGTCTTATTGTAACAAAACTTTCTTGTAACCAATCATCAGGAATACCTGTACTTACATGTGGAAAGAAATCACCTTCTTTATTATTAAATGCTTGTCTAAGATCTACATTTATACTTGATTCACAATAGAATGAAGGAATACCATAAGCAAACAAATAAAAATATCCATCATAATATGTACTATTTGAATTTAAATTATGACTTGAAGCTGCAGTGATTTTATTAGGACAATCAAAGTTGTGTGCCTTTGTTGATATAATATTTGTTAAATATTGAGGCTCACTAGTAACTACAGTAAAATTAGATAGTTCTGATCTTGATGAATGCCAGTACTTAGGATAGGCAACATTACCAATCTCATCATAGAATATATCTGAATCATCAGGAGCTCCCACTCTATTATCAATAAAGAAAGGAATTTTTGTTTTAAATGCAAACTTACTAATAAATGTATCTCCACCAAATACTATTTCACTTGAAGAAGCTGTATTAAAATCTTTTTGGAATCCTGTATCTATTGTATCATATGAATACATTTGTCCCCATTGATTAACAAATATATTTTTTAAAGAAGCATAGTATGAAACAACATTAATAGAGTTTTCTTTTCCAGGAGTAGGACACATATTCTTTTCAGAAATTGTATATCTTGATTTATCACTAACCTTAGAAGATCCATTAATTATTAAACTAGGTGTTTCATTTGGAAAAGGTAAAGGTACAGCTATACTGTTATCTCCTGTTCCTATAACATTAATAGTGGATGTTCCACCACCAGAATTTAATAATATAGGATAGGATGTAGAATTAAATGAAACACTACAGGTATCTTTAGTTATACTAATTATTGTAGATCCAAGTGCAGGATCTGTATATTCATATGTTGCAAATGGTATAAATATAGAACCACCTGAATAGCAAATTACATAAGTGGTATAATTAACTTTATATTCTTTTTCAGTTGTTTTGAGATATACAGAGGATTCTCTATTCCAATTGTTTATATTTAAATTATCACCAGCTGATTGTACACCAGGGATGAGGTATTGAGCAATATCTAGATTTCTTTGCTTTATTCCTAAGTTATTACCTATTTCAGAGTTGTAATTATAACTAGCTATAGAATTAAAAGAATAAGCATAATTCTTTCTAGTGATACCATTTATATATATAGTTAGATAGGATTGATATGCAGCAAACATAGCAGTTGCAGTAAAACCACCAGCACCAGTATTTGATAGCTCTGCTGATGATTGTAATGCAGCAGACTGTGCCTCATAACTTAATAGTTTATATGCAGCATTATTTCTAACTTGTACATGGTGAGCATTTCCTGAACCATATATTACATTCTCTAGTTTTAAAACAGTTCCTAAGAAAGGTTGTCCAAAAGATGTTTCAGGAGAATTAAATACATGTCTAAATTGAGATGAGCTATCTGTAAATCCATTTAAAGGAGTTTCAACAACACATTGACTACCTCCATCAACTGTTCTTATATATGTAATAGTAATGTGAGAAGGACAAATATCTCCTCCTGGACAATTATCTCCATAAGGAGCACCTGTACCTGGTTTAACTTGTACTGTTGCCTTAAATCTACAATTATTAAGACAAGTGTAACCACTCATGCCTATAGATTGCACATCACCAAATATATTTATAAATTTTACAGTACATCCTTTACAACCAGTACTAGTAATTTTATACTCATCATAAACTGCTACAGCAACTGTTACCTGTCCTTCTAATGCACTAGGTTCACCAATTGCACATTGAACAACTTGTTCACCTGCTTTTAAAGTTAATTTAGTTTCTTTATTTGTATTGCAATCAGAATATCTTACTGTTGCATCAGTAGTTGCTGTTATTGTATAACCTTTACATAAATTTTTATATGCATTATTAGCAAGTAGTAAAAATGGATCATCTGAAATATCATTGTAAGGATAGTTTGGATAGTAGAGAGATTGATCTTCTCTCTTATACTTTCCAACATTTCTAAGAATACCCTTAGCTACAATTGATTTATTTGTACCTCTGTCACCTCTTACAATCTTATATCCTGTAATATCATTCTTTTGTTCATTAGTAAGATCTGATGCAGAAATTAATTGTTCTATTTGTAAACTACTTATCTTAACTCCTATTGGGAATACAGCATTACTTCCCATCACCATACTCTCAGGATTTGAAAAAATCTTAGATTCAAATATAGGACTTACAAGAACATCAGGAAACTTATGATGTCTAATTGGTTGGTTAGAAAGAGTTCCCCATACATCTACATTACATGGATAGGTTTCAGTAGATTCCCAATATGCAAATTCACCATATTGATAAGGTCCTTTATAGCTAGCTGCTGGTGAATATCCAGGAGAGGTTCCTATTACAGAAGCTGTGTTATATATTTTCCAATAAGGACTATATCCCACACCATCAAGATATGTATCAGGTTCTCCTATAAAGTCAGGATTTAATTCAGAGATATTAGGATTTGAATTTTCAACAAAGCTTTTTGCTCTACCAGGTATATGAAATCCATCTGTTTGTTTACCATTCTTTAATAAAAAAACTATCTCAAATGCATACACCTCATCCCTAAGATAGCTTCTTAAGTTTGTAGCATTAAGCTCATCTGAATAATCCTCCGTATCTGGTATTCTGTAAGTTTCCCATTGTAATATTATTCCATTAGCAATCTGTTGATAGTTTATTCTATCTATAGATGTAAGATTGTCCCAAACAAGAATATCTTGTACAGCTGTAAGATCTTGAGCTATATCATAATAAGGAAACTTTTCAAATATATCACTTGTACTAAGTCTTATTTGAGTTTGATTCTGACCAGTATATGTAATTTTTTTACTTGATTTATCAATAAAATATGTACCAACTAGTTCTACAGAAGTGATGGCATTCACTGTTTTAATTACAGCTATATTGAAATATTGAAAGTATCCAGTGATATCTATATTATTAATACTTAATACAATAGACTTACCCACCTCATAATTAAAATCAGGTGTAGTTAGTTTTGTATTAGTAATAGGTGTAGGATTTGTAACAGAATAATAAGATGTATATCCATCTCCTATTGAATCACAATACTGAATAGCAAATTGATATGTACCAGCTGTAAGAGCTCCACCTGTTGTAATATCTGTTATTTCTAATTGAGGAATATCAAAAGTTGGTTGTATTTTTATTTTATTACAATCAACCTCAGGTATTGTCTCATTAGCACAAACATCTGTTCCAGGTTTTATTTTATAAGGAAGGTTAGTAAGATCTAAATATCTTCTAGGATTAAGACCATCTGTCCAATAAACTTCTGTTGTACAATTTGTAATCTTATGTACAATCTTATGTATAGGATATTGAATACTAAAGTTTAAACAAGGAGCACTAATATACGTATTATAAATACAATTATTATTATCCATATATCCAATCTCTGATTGTTGTGTATCAGGGTTTGTTATAAAGAATATATGCTTATTTTGTTCAGCAATAAAGTGTTCTCCAATTAATTGATATCCTTGTGGAAACTGTAAACAAAATTCATTACCAGGTTCATTCTGATAGTTAATAGAACTTGCATCAAAGTTTTCAACAGCAGCATTTAATGCATACGTAAGAGCACCCTTAGGAATCTGATTTATGGAATTATCCATATTCATTCCTGTAGTACCTTGATTATACTCAGTCTTAATATTGCCTTGATTAGTTGTTTCTTCTCCAGCCATATCTATTTATTCTGTTTGGTAATTCGTACATGTTGTTTCTATTCAAATCATTCTTTATTCTTCTCTGCTTCTCCCAAGGTGTTTGCTTCTTAATTTCAATATCAGCCATGATGAATGCTTCTTCAGAAAGTTGTTTATAATAAACAAGCTTCTGTTGTAACTGTTGAAAGGTTTCATCATTAGTTTGATTTGTAAGAGTTTCAAATATTTTATATTTAATAAATGCCTCAATATACTCCCTAATACGATAGTTATCTGGAATCATTTGATTACCTGTATCATCATATTCTATAGCATAGAATATTAGTCTTACTACAGCATTTCTAAAGTTTGTTACAAACTTATTATCTCTTATGTCAAAACTATCAACAGAAGAACCACCAGGTGTAGAAGATCCATTAGGTGTTCCTGCATGTCCATAGAATTCCCAGTTATCATTATAACTAACATCACAGTTATGTCTTGCAGATATATTTCCTGGTTTAAGAAGATATGAGTTGGAATAAGATCTTGCCATCTCATTATTTGTTTTATATACAGATTGTATTAATTCAGGCATACATACACCATTACATCCTGGATTTGAACAAGAAGGATTTGTACATGAGTTACCACCTATTGTTAGTGGAGAAACTTGTATAGTTGATTGTGTAGCAGTTTGAGAATAGAATGAATTAGCTGTCTGATATGGGTATTGAGGAATCTCAGCACACATCCAAGCTTCTCTTACAGCAAAGAAGTTATCTGGAAGTCTAGCTTGAAAGTCTTCTATATGTAATAGTTGTTCAGAAATAACATATGTAGTTCTACCTAGTTTCCTTAAGCATTTATCTGTATATGTAGGAAACATAAGATCATCTACAGCACCTGTATCAAAATAGCTTTTAAGCTCTTCCTTTACAGTTGAATAGACAATCTCTGGAGAGGTGAAGTTGTATTTGTAATAGTATGACATGTTATTTTATTTTTTCCATTCCCTGTAGAGATGTTGATACTTCTCATCAGTTTTAATGTAGTGTGATAGTAATCTTGATGTAGTGCGTGATGGTTTGAAATACCAGAGAGCAATATTTCTTATTCTTGCTGTTTCTTTAAACCAATGCCAACCAAAAAAGAATCCTTCTGTGTGGTAGTTAAAGTTGTATATAATCTTACCTTTTTCTTTTGTTTTCTTCCAATCTACAGGAAGATTTACAAACTCATCATTAAGTCCTTTCTTCTTTCTTCGCTTCTTCTTATTAATAGAAAACTCCCCAAATCCAAAAGGGAGCTTAGCTTTTTCACCTGTCTCTAGTATATAGTTTTTGAAAGCATCATTGAATGAATAGAGAATATTTCTCCACTCATCATATGTAAGTTTTATAGATGGGTGCTTCTTACAGAACAGTTTGTAGTTTTCTTTACTTGCAGATCTCCAATCAATTGCAATTCTCATTATTTTCCATTTGGTGCATTTGCTGCTTGACCATCTATATCATCAGCAGTCATGTCTGTTTTAATTCTAAAATATGTAGATAGAAGCTTTTGAGATGTTAATTCTAACACTTGTTTTTCTAAATATCCAGGACAAGGAAATTCCTTATCTAAAGGATTGATACAATAGTCTTCATCTGTAACTTGTGAGTTTCCACAGTTACAGTTAGAATATAAAACATCATTAGGAATATCTTCTTCAAAGAATGCAGACACTCTCACTGATTCTAATAATGGATTTGTAACATATATATAATCATTCAGTACCCAGAAGTAAGATTCATTCTTAATTATAGGAAGCTTTAATAAGTTCATATATCTGTTAACTGTAATCTCTTTGAACTTCTTACCCTTTCCACCCATTGCATTAATAGAATAAACACCCTGTATAACATATTGATAATTACCTTCTGCTATACGTGGAATTTTATATTTACTTCTAGCTATTGAACATTCATCTACATAATCACAACATTCTGATAATGGAACTTGTACCATCTCTAAACATGGAAGAGTGGTAAATAATGTTCCTGTAGCCCAGAGTTTTCTTAGATTTGTTTCTCTCTTAACTAAGAAGTTTGTATTGTTTCTAATCTCAGATGCAATTACACGATCAGTTATCAAGTTATCACTTGACAATAATTTGTGCATTGAACGCACATCTGAAACTAATTTTCTTAATGTTGACATAGTTTATATTCTTGATTCGAATTCTCCTATCTTTCCAAGAGTAGGATGGTATATGAGCACAAGACCAGCTCTTATTGAATGAACAAAATTATGATCAGCATGCCATCTATCAGTACCTGAAAGAGAAGGCATTTGTTGTATTCTCACTCCTTTCACCTCTTTAGCCATATAGTGATGTTTATCACCTGTATGAACCTCTCTATATTTAGCAGCACCAAAATCAAATCCATCTTTACCTGTAGCAAATAATAAAGGAAGATCATCTATCTTACAGTTACCATGATGATAACCTATGAATGTATTTCCAAGAACAACAGATTTAGTTGTTGAATGTTCTCTCTGGAAACTAACATCTGTTACACCTTTAAAGTAAACCTCAAGAGCATGTGCTAAGTAGAAAGACTTAGTGCGATCATGATTACCCTGTACTAATACAACTTCTACATGATTACTTATCAATCTTAGATATTCAATAGCAGTTACTAAAAGATCAAACCCTATTTCATATTCATTATCATATCCAGTGAGCACATCTTGTGGTGTGCCATTTGTAGTTTGGTTCTGGTAGTTATCTGTGTGGAAGAAGTCATTTGATATAGGAAACACTACAGTGTCTATATTATATGAGTTTCTCACCTTCTCTACAAGATCATGAAGAGTCTTAAGATATTGTATCTTCTTATCTTCTATTGTTTCTCCTTCTAGTGTTTTCTTAGCTAAATGGAAGTCAGATATAGAAACCTCAACATTCACTTCCTCATATCCTCTTTCTTCATCATTATTACTTACAGTTAATACCTTTGGTTCATATGTCTCAAGAAACTTAGAAAAGTCTTCAGCTGTATAATCCTTTGGTTGTTTGAGAGTTGCAAACACTGAACTAGTAAATTTACCGTTTGACTTTTGTTTAGTCCAGTAGTTTGATATCTTATATTTATCTAAATTGATCTTATGTAGTCTAGCTAACTCAAGATCATCTTTAGGTTCAAAGTTTGTTTCAATTGTAGATTCTAATGTTCCTTTCTCATTGTTCACTTTTACAACCATCTCCTCTAGAACACTAACATAATGTGCAACTTCTGCATCATCTCTCACTCTTTCTTTGTTTCTTAGTTCTTTTAATAATTCATCAATCACCTCTTCTGTCACTCCTAGCTTTTCTGCATAAACTTTTTTGCTCTTTTTCCAGTGGAGCATTTGTTCAAGTTGTTCTAATAAGCTTTGATTTACTGACATATGTAGTTTTTATTGGTTAAAATTAGCCTAAAGGTAAGAAGATATTTAATAATTACCAAATCTTTTTAACTAATTTAATTATATAGATTAACCAAACTGATTATAAAATAAAACTCCCAGGGTAGAAACCCCAGGAGAACTTCCTGAAAAACCAACAAATCAGGATTTTTGTATAATTTATATCTATGAAATAGCACCACAAACTGTGACACAACTAACACTTTCTGAAGTGGCATTTAATATTGCACCAGTATTAGCAGAACCACTATTACCAGTTATTAAATATGCTGAATCATATGGTGGATCAACTGTAGTGTACCATTTACCAATAGTTAATGCAGAAGAACTTCTTACATATATATTACCTGGTCTACTAGTTCCACAAGCAGCACAATCTGTTAATGTTGCAATATAGTAGAAAGCAGGAGTTGTTCCTGATACATTTATGTCTATTTGATTCTTACATTGTCCTTGAGATTGTACTCTTATTACAGTAGTGGCAGGATCTACCTCCACTGGATATCCAGCTAGAAGATCAGACTTACTAACATTTGTTGGAGGTATAGGTATGGAATAATTTACATTTGAATATATGTTGAATGGTCCTACATCAGTACCAGCAACTGTTAATTGTACTAAAACTGTCATATCTATTTGGTTTAAAGGTTAAAGTTTGTTGTTAAAGATTGTATAGGTTGAGCTGTCCCATGTACATAATTAGTTAAATCATTAATGAATTGTACATTATAAGGACTTGATATGTTTATAGAATAAACTGATTTTATAGCTTGATTATATTGATTATTTGCTATTATATAAATACCATTATTATATTCAAACATACCACAAGGATTCTTTATTCCCTGGGATGAAAGATTAATATCTAGCTCTAGAGCTCCATCTGGAAAAGCATATTGTGAAATATAGAAAGTTGTAACATTATTACTCACTGTCTTATTTAAAAGAATCATCTTTTGATCATCTACAACATTTGTTATAAAAAAATCACCCACTATTCTTCTGTTAGGTTCAATATCAAACACTTCATACCTTACAGAATCTGCATCATTTATATTTAAAACAATTAATTTAACAGGATCTGTTGATTCATCAAATGTATATATTAAACTATTATTCATTGTGAATATAGCATTTGGAAGAACTGATAGATTATTAGGATAACGTATTTCTCTATTAAAAGATGCTGAAAATGGATTTAGTGTAATAGATGTTTCATATATCTTAGATCGATTATATAGATGTATAACATTTGGTAGACCTTCTCCTGAACTTAAAGCTGTTCCTATTTCAGGAGAACATACATAGTTTACGAATTCTAATAATGTAGAAATTCTTGTTAATGGATTGTAATGATAAATTTTTGAAGGAGCAATACTATTATCATTCATTAATATATAATCATTAGGAAGAGCTATTGTAGTGGTGGTAGTTGTAGTTGATGTACTAGTAGAAGTGGAAGTGGAAGAGGTACTAGTTGTAGTGGTTGGTCTTATACAAGAGCTAAGATAAGTTATAAATTCATCATTGAATGTTGGATTGTTAGTCAACTCATTAAGAATCATATCTGTTATATTCTCATCAGTTAAAACTGCATCTATATGTTCTAATGCTAATGTAACATTTTGACCATCAAGTAGTGGTATACATGATAGTGCTTCTCCTATGTAAGAAACAAAATCTGTGTGTGTTTTTATATTACTATTACAATGTGACATCTAATTACTTAAGTTTGAGTTCCAAATAAGCTCAATAAAATTATTTCTAAAAGCACTGTCTGTATTCAATCTAATTATAAATTTATTAACCAAGTTTGCTGGAGATAATATACTGTCTATCTTTTGTATTATTAAAGAAAGATCATTACATGTATTTACATTTATATTAGAAAGATCTTCTCCAATGTATATTATATCATTTGTATTCATGTGTCAAATATTAATTTATCTGTTTGTTGTAGTGCTTGTAGTTGTAGGAGCAGGAGCAACTATTACAGTGATAGTATCTGTAGCAGAACAATCAAATCCACTATTATCAGTTCCTATCACTCTATACACCCATGTACCTGCATCTGTAGGAGTGATAGTTTCAGGAGTGTTTGCTATCATTGGTAATCTTCCAACAATTCCATTTCCTTCTATATTAAAATCATATGTATTATATGTTTGATTTACATATGCAACTGTTGCATTAAATGATTCACCAAGTGTAATATTATAAGTGTTAGCTAATAATGAGATTTGATCAGGCTGTATTATAGTAACATCAATTCGTACTTTTGGTCCTTCACATCCACGAAAGAAAACTTCTGATACAAACAATACAAAAATAGTTATACCATTTTCCCCTACTGCTGTATTATATCTATTACTTGTACCTTCCTGTAAAAGATTAAGATCTGCATCATACCATCTAAATGTTGGTGTTATACTTCCAGAATTAGAACTTACTTCTGCAGAAGGATATCCATATCCACATTGTTGGTTATTGTTATTTACAGATACTGCTTGAGGAACATCATTATTTACAAACACTGTACCACTTTGTATAGCTGAACAAGTATCATCATTCAATGTTGCTGTAAGAACAAATTCATTATCTGCAATTATAGATCTTGTAATAGTGTGACTAGGACCTGTTAAATATGTATTTCCAAATACATCATGCCAAGAATAACCACTTGATGGTACACCTGGAGCATATGCATTTAATTGTATTGTAACATTATTTCCATCATTACATGCTTCAATTGGTGTAACACTAAAAGTTTCTATTACAGTATATAACTTAGTTTGTATAGTTATATTTGCATATGTTCTACATTTGATATAAAATGGTTCTTGGCTATCTGGAGCTAGAGCTAGTAATGTGTATGTATAAGTTCCAGGAATTGTAGGAGTGATGGTTGGATTTCTTAATGTACTACCTGTTGGCATACCACTACCTATAGCAGGAGAGGCTGTCCATTGATATGTTACATATGGATCTGTTGTAACAGGAGTGTAGTTTAATTCAAAAGACTGTCCTAAACATGATACATCTCTTGTACTAGTGAGTGCTATCTCTGGAGATGGTGTTACTGTTGCTACTACAAGTGTTCTTAAAGTACTTTCACATCCTTTACTATTTACAACAGATACATAAAAGTAAGTGGTTTCTGTTATAACATAATTTACTAAAAGAGCAGTGTGTTCATTTGGTATGTATTCTCCACCTGTTTCAGTTAAATACCAATTATAAGTAGGACCATAAGGAAGAAGAAAACATGTAGGAACATTAGGTCCACATTGTATAGATCCATAACCAGTTGATGTATTAATAGGAGGTTTACAAGGAACTTTAAAAAATTCATTACACATTAAACTTCCTGAATTTCCTATACAATCAAATCTTTCTGTATTATCAGGAAAGCAATCATGTGAACAATCTTCGTTATTTAAATTATTTGGAGTTTCTATACAAATTGGAATATTATCTTGTAATGCAGTGATGAATAATGACGTAACACCAGCAGGACAAATTGCTGAGTTTATAGAACTAAGAACAGATGTTAGAGATGCATTAGTTGAAACATTAATGTTTGCTAATGCAGGTCCATTATAGACAACATCATCAGATGTCACTTCTACACTTTTACATATATCTATTCCACAATTTGTCATTTGTATTAGTTAGTTTTAAATTATAATTTAACTTTTACAACATCTTCATCTCTCCATAAAGTTCCTGGAGTAAGACCTGTTGGTGATGTTGGTAGATTTCTAAATATATTCTTTTCAGCATTAAATATATTTGTATCTTTTGTTCCAAAACCAGCATCACTAATATCTCCTTGAACTATACCATAAGACTTTGTAATTGTTCCTTTTCCTGGAGTTCCATTAACATATCTTTGTAAGCTTTCAATCCATAAACCTATACAATTACTTATTGTTCCATAATATGCAGGAACAATAGGGTTTCCACTAACAGCTGAAGGAACTGATGGAGAAGTTGCTCTAAATGCAACATATGTAGTTAAATTAGTAGGAGTGGTTGATATATAATCATATTTTAAAACAGGAATAGTAGAAATAGTTGTTCCCCAACTAGCTGGTGTAGTTCCTGTTGCTACAAAATAAGTTCCTTGATTATTGTTAGGTGCTCCTACATTTGTAAAGTTCATTCCTGATGAAACTCTATTTATAGTGTAACCTTGTCCAATTATTAATACACCACTACTGATTCCTAAAGTTTCAGGTTCTCTTTGAAAAATACCATTTGCAACAACTCCACATAATGTACCAGTTATACTAGCAGCTGGAGCAAAATAAACACCACCACTAACTCCAGCCATATAACCATATTGAAAGTCTACATTTTGTGTAACTCTAGTTCCAGATAATGCAGCACCTCCAGAAAGTCCATTCATTGAATTAATATTAGCAATAAGTGGTTCTATTGTATTTAATAAATATACTTCACTACCTGTAGTTCCATAACCACTACCAGCTATATTTCTTGGATCAATTGCATTATATACAAATAATTTTTGACGTGTATTATCAGTACGATTGAAACCATATTGATCATATCCAATAGCAACACAGTTACCAAAATAAGTATCACCTGCAAACTCATTATGATCAAGTGAACCTTTTTGTTGAATACCATAAGAGTAAGTAGTATTTGTATTAATAACAGTGTTTGTTCTTTGATTATCAATTCTCAATCCTACTAATTCAGAAATAGTTCCAGTGTAAGGGGAGTTAGCATCTGATACAGGAGGCATGATTCTATTATTAATAAAAATATCAATACTTGAATTATAAATAAAATAACCTTGTGATGCTGTTGCAGATATATTTCCATAAGATGTTACTTTTGAACCATCATGTGCTCCAAAAATAAAACGGTTAAATCCAGCTGTATAATAAGCCTCTGATGATGAACTTGCTTCTATAGAAGTTTTTGCAGGATAAAAATTAAATAAATTTGATCCACCAGCTAGTGATAAAGAACTAGATAGATTTCCTTGAGTTACATCTTGATACAAACTAAAACTAGTAAAAGTTGCACTAAGTCCTGAAGAAGAAATTGGAAATCTTGTCTCTATTTTTTTATCAAAAGTTAAATTTTTGCCAGCAATATCTATTTTTGTATCTTCCAATAGTGTTCCACCTAAGTAAACTGCACTACTTCCTGTAGCACTTAACTTTAATCCATTATCTGCAGATATTTCTGATCCTAATGTTTTTGGAATAAGATTTGTATCTTCTATACCATCTCTATACCAATATTCTGTAAATGTTCCACCAGTTAGTTTTATTCCTACAGTGAGACCTATATGTCTTTGTGGTTTAAGAATAGCACCATTAGCTAATTCTTTTGTTTCATAGTAACCAGTTGCTCCAAGTATATTAACACCATATCTATTATCTAAAGGTTTACTAGATATAGTGTTAATGTTGTCATTTAAATTTATTGCCATTATGTTAGGTTTTATTTATTAAGTGTATGATATAATTCTCCAGTCTGTTCCAGTATAGTATTCAAATCTATTGTCTTGAGTGTTATAAAATAATTCACCCTGTTGTGCATCTGAAGGTCTACCAGCAGTTCCATAATACTGTGCCACTCTAATACCTCTTCTAGAACCTCTTTGATCTATCTGTGTATTAACATTCATTGATTTACCATTCACCTCTACCAAACCCTGATCAGGTCTTCCATCAACAGTTCCTTCAGTTGCAATAACAGAAGCATATTTATCACTTGGTGATACATAAGGATAAACTCCTTGAACAATAGAACCACTTGTCCATACTGCTGGTGAAACTCCATTTGATGTAAATGCCCATCCTGTTTGGTTAGAACTACCTTGTAAAGTTGTTCCTATACCATTACCAAAATTATCTCCACCTAATTTACTTACTAATTTATATCTATTACCATTATCTAGTAAATTACGTCCAGTGTATATCTCAGTTTGGTCATAATAGTTAGCAATAACAGAACCATTTGTCCACGTTGTTGCTGTATATGTTCCAGTTCCTGCCACTTTAAATACCCATCCTTCTTCACCAGCTGTTCCTGCTATTAATGAATAATTAGGGATTAAAGGAATATTAGCAAAGCTATCTGTGGAATATTGTTTTTTAGACTTTAATATATAAACTTTATTATCTCCTTTAGTAAGAGTATATTTATTATTATAAGTTTGAATCCATAAATGATCACCAACTCTTTCATCATAGTAGTGAGCTAACTGAGAACCAGTTGTATTTGTTAATACAGTATTTTCAAAAATTTGAAAAGATTGAACATCAGTAGGTAACCATGTATTTGCAGCTTTATATCTTTCATAAGCTTTATATGCACTACTAGTGTAATTTGTTGTAAATAATTCACTAGATGGTTTAGTTATAGTAAAATTACTAAGACTTCCAGCTCCATCTATAGTATCAGGAGAGTCTCTTAGTACACTTGTGATATAGTTTTGGTTAAAGTCATACTCAGCTACTTTTACACCACTAGCAGTAGTAGAATATAAAACATTACTATCAACAACATTTAAACTATTATTTATATATGTAGGCCCTTCAAATATATTTGTATCAGGAGAACCAGCCTGTACAATCCCATATGTTTTACTTATAGGAAAAGCTATTGTATCTTGTGAATCTATGTATATACCTGCAGCTTGTGTTAAAGTTCCTCTAAAGTCAATATCTTTTATAGGAGATGTCACTCTTATTCCAATTAATCTATTAATTGTACCAAATCCTGTAAAATTACTTGATGTAGTTAATGAAGTGAGAGCACTATTATAATCTAATATATCTACATTTGCATTACCAATAGTATTATTTGCACTACTACCTATATAATCCATATTACTAATAAGACCAGCATGATATGATGTAGGATCAAATAACTGTGTAGTGGGATTTTTTGGTGCTTCTAATTCGAAAGAATATTTAGAAACCAGTCCTGCAAAATTAGTATTAGCATTTGTATCACCACCAGTTACAAATCGAACTTTTGCTAAAGTTCCAACATTAAATTTATTTGCAGAAGTAGCTATTGCACCATTATTTAATAAAGTTAAAAGATGATTGTTGTCATTATTAGTTATTGTAGTGGAGGCTTCTGTTAATACTCCACCTAATTTTATATCATTTGTTCCACTCAATCCATTACTACCTGTTGCTGTAGTAACTATATCTGTTATATCTGTTTTAGTTAATTGATTACTTTCACCAATAGAAACTACATATGTAGGTGTTTCATTAACAACAAGTCCAGCTATAGTGAGTGTATTTGTTGCATTGGTTGTAATAGTTCTTGCTGAAGTAAGTGTTCCTCCAAGTTTTATATTACTACCTGTTGATTTAGTAACACCATCATCAGCTGTAATACCTGATGCTGTGATATATGCATTACTATCTAAACTACCATCTCCTTTTACAAATTGACTAGAGGTTCCTGATATATATGATATTGCGCCAGATGCAGATTTAACTATTCCACTTCCTAATAGAGGTGCTTGATATGCTGTAGATACAGATATAATTCCATCAGTAGTAACATTTACACCTGATCCAATTTTTACACCACCTAATACAACTGATGTAGCTACAGGTACTGTAGTAGATATATTCCATGTTCTATCAGTAGAAAGATCTTGTTTAGTTCCATTTATTGTAATATTTCTAGCAGTTGGAGTGTATTCAGTACTATCATAAGATATAGTTGTACCACTTGCCTTTACAAATCCTGTACCATTAAGCTGAGTTTGTCCTCCTAATCCTGATAGAGTGTATGTAGGGACATTTAACACTCCTGATGTTAATGTACTTGATCCATTATTTCCTGTTACAGTGAGAGATGTAAACAGTGCACTTTGAGGAGTTGGTATATTTAATACATTATTTACTAAAGTGGCTACTCCTGAACCTGTAGTTGTTAGACTTGTTATACGATTATTATAAGCTGTATTCCAATTATTAGCTGAAGTTATTCTATCATCTGCTAGTTTACCATTCCATGTAAGAGTATGAGAGGTTCCTGAGGATACCATTTGAACATTGGTATCACTAACAAAAGATTGTGTTGTTCCAGTTAATCCACCTAATGATACTATAGCAGAAGTTAAATATGCAGTAGCATCTGTTGACCAAGTTCCACTTGTATATCTTAATAATCCATTAGCAGGTGTTGTTACATAATAAGGAACTTTTGTAATGTCTATAGCAACACTACCAGATGTAGTGAATGTTGTAAAGCTCATACCTGTTCCTGCAGCTACACTTGTCACTGTACCACCACCACCAGTTATAGCTTGTGTACTAAGTACACCATCAGAATTTACAGTGACCATTTTTACAATTCCTCCTGTTGCTAATCTAGGAAGAATAGTGCTAGTACCATCATCTTTAAATCTAACATTACCATCACCATCTGCTAGTAATATCCAATTATTTGTACCACTAGGAAAAGTTGTAGATATTATATTACTACCTATTATTGTATTTTTATTACCAGTGGTAAATGAAGTACCTGTATTATACCCTATAAATATATTTGAATCACCAGATATTATATCAAAACCTGTAGAACTACCTAATATTGTATTATAACTACCTGTTCCTCTTCTAAATGCTGAACGTCCAATAACAGTATTATCACTTCCAGTAACAATACCATTACCAGAATTATATCCTACTGCAGTATTATTATTTCCAGTTGTATTACTATATAGTGCTCTTGATCCTATAGCAGAGTTAAGTTGACCAGATGTATTACTAAAATTTGCAAAAGGTCCTACACTAATATTATAAGTACCAGTTATATTATTTTGAAGTGCACTAGTTCCAATAGCTATATTATTATAACCTGTAGTATTTTTATAAAGAGCATATGAACCAAGAGCTGTATTATTATAACCACTTGAGTTTGCTGCTAAAGTACCAGGACCAACACCTGTATTATATTTTCCACTAACACTATCAGTATTAGTAGAAAAAATATTATATTTACCAGTATTATTACCTATAAATAAATTATCTGAATAATTATTTCTTATTTCTGTTATTATAGTTTCACTACTATCAAGTAATTTAGTTGAAGGTATACTTGGAGTAATTATTTGTTTTACACTAATAATAATAGTACCAGCAAAATTATTTGTTGGTGTAATAACAAGTCCAGCAGTTGAATCAGTTACTTTTGGAGTAAAAGTATTTGATTTATAATGATCAATTTGAGAAGTATAGTCTACAGATCTGTAAGTTTCTCCACCAAATGTAAGTTGAAATGAACCAGCTGTTCTAGTTACAGTGAAAGATATATAATAGTATTCTCCGGCAGTTGGAAGAAAAGAATTAGTTAATGGTAGTACAGGTCCTGCTGCATGAACCCATCCACTATCAAAGTTACCTGTCCATCCAGCAGAATTCCATCCTGTTGCTACTAATTCAACTCCAAGAGTTGGTGTATCAGATTGAATGCTACCTTTAAAACTTTTTAAACCAGCAATAGTTTGAGCTGCTGTTGTAAGTATTCCAGGATTACTACCATCAGCTGGACTTAATTGTAAACTGTTTCCAGATATAGTAGCAGCTTTAGAATCAGAAGTTGTATTGACATTTCCCATTGCTAATGTCTGTCCTGTTGCATTTTTTTCTACTAAATCAGCTTCAACATTTATATCATCTTTAAACCAATATTCTTTAACACCATTTCCATCAGCTATAGCAACTGTAAGACCTTTATATCTAAGACCTATTGCTACATTATCGATAACATCTTTTTTATTAATATAAGGAACTGTACCATTAAAGTATTTAGAATCTAATGGTATTTGTTGACCAACTATTATATTATCTGATAATTGTATTGACATATATTATGAATTTCTCAATTGGATTTCAGTATTAGTATTTGTAAGAATTGGACTTATATGTATTGTATAATCTATATTTGTCCAATATGATTCATGAGAACTACAAGATAAATCAGTTCCTGAATCAAAAGGAGAAGTCTTACTTGTTAAAAGTCCTTTATCAAGTTCAGTTACATAATAGAATGTTTTTTTTGTAGATGTAGCAGGATAGGCTACAGACATATATTGACCATTTGGTGCATAAGGAATTTTTAATGTTCCTGTAGAATCTTTTACTACTTTTGTAGCTGTTCCATCATTTATAGCTTCTTGCATGTCAGCAGCAGTTATTTTTGAATCCCTTTTATAATAGTAATATGGATAGAGTCCTGTAAAAGAAGTGGATTGTGAAGCTGATGTTCCTGCAGGATATGGACTATCATAATCAGCACCTTTACTATCTTTAGGTTGAGGTCCTACTAAATAGGTGACTGTTCCACTAAATGTATTTGAACCATTTAGTACTTCATAATTAGATTTAGTTAATGTATTTTGTTGTTGTTGTGTTCCAGTTATTGTATAATAAGAAAGATTTCCTGTTCTATAGTTTTGAAGTGCAGTAGGATTCCAAATATCATTTACTAATTTTCCTTCAATCTTACCTTTATTAAATGCAAAAGTTAATACAAAAGATATTCTTGATCCTACTTCTGATGGATTAGTAGCATCATTACTTAAATCAAATGATGGAGGTATAAATGTAGGAGTGAATGTTGTTAATAATAACTTTTCTACAAAATCTTGTAATGTTGTTCCTTTAGCTATTGTTTGTTGTGCCTTTATTGCACCAACTTGTAAATTTGACTTTATATCTAAAGTGGTAGCTCCACTATTAAGACTACCAATATATTCAGTTAAAGCACTTACAGAAGGATAGTTAGTAGTATTATTAGGATCATCAGTTATTTGTTCTTTACTGGTAACTTTATTAAGTACATTTTCTGGAGTGAATCCTAAGCCTACATCTAGAATATCCCATTTAGTATCATCTTGTCCTGGAGTATTATCAATAGCTCTTACACTAGAACCTACAGCAACAGGTGTTCCACCAAGAGTACCTGCTACACTAATAAAAAAAATATCTCCTTTTAATATAGCACCAGCTTCTCCACTTCCACGAACATTAGGATAGATATTTCCAGATGCATCCCAATTACCTCTATCATTTAATAACCCAACCACTAAACCATCAGCATAAGTTTTTGTTGCTTTTACAGAGGGATATTTAGTATCACTTGTAGCAGTATTTGCAGCATCAGTAACTATATTAGTAGAAAGATTACTAGTGATCTGTACTACAGCAGTATCTATTGAAATTGAAGGGGCTTGAGGAGTAGTATTACTTACACTAATACCATTGCCTTGTGAAATACTTGTAATACCATTATTGCTATTACTTTTTTTCTTAACAAGGGTATCAACATTAGTTTCATACCAATATTCAACAACAGAACTACCTTCTATTACACCCACTGTAAGACCAATATATTTTTCTGTTGTAGGAATAGAAGAATTAGCTACTACATCAGAAGTATATGGACCATACCTATTATCAAGTGGTTTAGGAGATATGGTTCTAATATTATCGTTAAAATTTATTGCCATAAATTATTGTGGAGAAACTTCGTTTCTAAATTCAAAAGTTGCATCATTAGCTGCAAAGGTAGCAAAAAGTGAAGTGTATATTTTGTATTTAACACCAGTCCAATATGGATTAGGATTACTATGTAAAAGTTTATCTTCAATTCTGTTAAAAGTTTTACCTGGTCCTATTCCACCTCGATTACTAGTAGTTACATACCATGATTGTTTAGCATCACATACATCAGGATGAGCAAACCATAAATATTTAGAAGTTGTATTACCAAAGTTAATTTTAATAGTATTTGCTGATGATTCTAAAACTTTTTTACAAAGAGTTCCATTATTTACATTATAATTATTTATAAGAGTTGCAATTTCTTCAGAAGTAGGAGGTGTAGCTGAATCAGGATTATTTGTAGAAATTCCCCAGAAATATGGATAGATACCTGTTATTGTTTTTGCATCACTATCAAGTGTAAAGTCTGTAGATTGTTCTTGTGGAGCATTTGTTTTTCTTACATCAAAAGCTGTAGGATCTGGTTCATTCTTACTTGTTTTTTTCTTTAATCCTCTACCGTATGTTCCATAAACTTTATAATAATAAGTGACATCTGTTCCACTTGTGACTGGTTCTATTGTAAGAGCTTGAGTGAAAGCACTAGTTGGTGCATAAGTGTAGTTTTTACTATTTGGATCATCAAATCCAAATTGTGATCCAAATACAGCTCCTTCTGTACCTTGTAAATTTGTATATAGTATTTGTTGTGCATAAGTTCCACTATCATACTTTTTTCTAGAAACACGAAGTGCTTGAAATGCACCAGCATCCCATCTATATCCTGTAGGTGTAAATGAAATATTTTGTACAGTTCCAATCTCAACAGGACTAGCTGGTAAAGAACCTACTATAAGTATTTCAGGAATTTTATAAGTGGGAAGTTGTAAAGGGAATAATATTATATCTAATACTTCAACTAAATTTTTTGTTTTCCAAAAACTTGCTTCTTTAGGAGCTGCTCCACCAACTTGTACAGATGTAACAGTATCTGTAACCAATGTATTATAAAGTGTTGATAGAGTGTCATGACCTGTATTTATAGTAAGTCCTACATTATCAGCTACATTTATTTGAGGAGATAAAACTGATGTTGATGAATATTTTATAACACCATTACTATCTCTTGTTAATATAAATGTAGGAGTTGTTTCTGATTGTAATCCAGCAAGTGTAAGAGTGTTTGTTGCATCTGTGGTGATTGTTGTTGGTGTTATTAATGGACCACCAAGAGTTATTGTATTTGTGTAAAGATCTTTTGCAAGACCATTATTTGCATCAACAGTGAATGCAGGATTATTACAAACTATATTATCAAGTTTTTGTATAGCTAAACATAAACTATCATCATTTTGAATACCTGAACATGCAAGATTTGGTCCTATATATTTAACTGTTTCACAGCTTATAACATTAGAACCTTCACAACCTGTTGTATTTGGATCTATGTAAAAAGCTGATTGTATATTATAACAAGGGTTACAAGAAGAACATGACATAGTATATTAATTTTATTGAGTTGTGGTTGTTGTTGTTGTGGTTATGCATTTTTTATTTACATAACAACTTTTTGGATAGTAGACAGTTATTGTCTCACATTTATAATTAGAATTACGCATTTGGAATATACATTATGTAGTAACAACCAATTCCTGGTTGATAGTTATTATGAGGTTGATTTCCACCTTGTGTTGCAACATTTACACTTACACTAACAACAGTATCTGATGTATTTTGTTTACTGTAAGCAGTAATATTACCACCAGTACCCCAACCTCTATTTAGATAAGGATCTCCACCTCCATAGAAACTATATAAACTTTCACTACCTTGTATATGATGGTGAGGTTGAGCTGTTGCAGTAGTTCCTGGATGAGTGTGAGAAGGCAAGTTATCAACTACTAATGACACCTTATTAGCTCCTTGTAGTGATCCTTTTACATAAGTGGGATTACCTGATGTTGCAGGATCAACAGCTGGATAGTAATTATAAGCTCCCATAGAGCCATCTGTAGCACCTACAGCAACAACACCTCTTCTATCTGGTGTTCCATTCTGACCATTACATAAATACACTTGTTCCCAAACTCCTGTTCCTATACCTGTTCCACCAAATCCTGCAAGATTTCCATAATATTCATAAGCAACATATGGAACCATTTTTAAATAGTTCTTATTCTCTGGTGTTTGTGAAGATAGGTATATAGCAATTAATTCATTAAGATTTTCTGTCTTTACATAGTTTGTTTCAAGATCATATCCAAGAGCTGCAACATCTGTAATTAATTGACAAACTTTATCAACTAATGCCATCACTACATCTTTAATTGTAGGATTTTCTGGAAGAATTAAACACATTGTATCACAACATCCAGATGTGCAATAGTTATTTAAAGATTCTACTGTTGTTGCTAATGTAGTCACTTGTGTTTGAAGATCGCATGATGCATCTTTTAATGCTTTGAAAAGATCAAGTGCTGTGATGTTGTTTACATTAGGAAGATATTTAGAAACTATCTCACAAAGTTCACTTGGTGAAATAGCTAATTTAATACCTGTAGCATCTAAAGTGGATTGTAAATAAGTAGAAAGTTGTTGTTCTACATGTAATAATGTATCTCCATTACTTATTCCCAGAGATGGAATATCTACTCCAGTGTATCTTACACATTTATCAGAAACTGTTTGTGCACAGCCATTATAACAATTTGTACAGCTCATTTATTTGAATTTTAAAAGTTTAACCCTACTAGCTATCATTTCTACACTATAAGAACATAAATATTCTTCATTACATAATCTATATGTTAATATTCTTTTGTAATTTAATAGATCATTTATTGCTACACTATTTATTGATTTGTTTAATGCAAACGCAATATTATTATATAAATTGTTAGACAATTCATAAAGCTTATCATCAATATCTGATAATAAAGCAGGAATGCTAGAACATTCTACACAATTTGTTAATCTTATTGATAACATGTTAATTATTTTTTTATACTACTGCAGGAATTACATAAACCATTGGTTAGTTGACAACCACAGCCTACATTAGTACCACAATTTGAACACTTAGCCATATTAATAAAAGTTGGTTAGATAATTATTACCAGAGCACTGACATCCATTAGCCATAAAATTACTAAGCATTTTACTTGCTTGATTGTATAATTTATTTGCTTGATTTATTGCACAGTTATTAGCAGCTGCAATTGCACCCTGTATGAAAAAGTAAATACTATTTAATTCTACCTTCTGTTGTGTCTTGATAGCAAGATCACATTCCATCATATCTAATTTCATAAATGCTTCATCAAATCTCTCTTGTAATTGCTCAACACGCATTATTGATTTTTCTACAAAGTTTGTAAATGAAGGAGTTACAGAATATCTTAAAAAATAAACACCATCAGGAAGAGGAGTGATTGGATCTCCTACAGTAGTTAGTCCAAGTGATGTTGAATTAAATATATTAAAATCATTAGGAGTAAATGGAAGAATCACCTTATCAAATCCAGGAACTGTTATCTCAATTGTAGGAACTGTTACAGGAGGATATGGAGGATATGTAGAAGCATCAGCCACACCTAATGTTCTTGAGTCATAGGTGGGAAGTACTAATATGTCTAGTTTTAAATATACCATGTTTTTTAAAATAAATATGCCAGAGGATTTTGAGATTTAATCCTCTCTCCCTCTGGCATAGGTTATATGATTTCTTTCTTTCTATTAAGGAATCGGAGTAGCAGTTGTTGTTGTAGTGCTAGTTGAATATGATGTTGTAGTAGTTGTAGTGATACAAGAATTATCACCAGTAGCAGCTCCTAAAGCAGCACTCAATATAGCATACAAATCAGTTTCTTCAGTACTACCTTTTATAACAGCAATTATTACCATTGAATCTTCATGAATGTAATCACCCCATTGGTAAGCTGATTTATCATACTCATTAAATTTAATGTAATAAGTGTTATAAATAGCAGTATCACTAGTTACCCAACTTTCAAAGTTTTGATTGTAACCAGCCATTCTATAAAGATGCTTCAAATAACCAGCTTGGTAGCTGGAGAAGTTTTTCTCTAATTGTCTAATCTCATCAGCAGTTCCATCAGGATAAGAAGAACGTTGAGTGATAGTAGAAGTAGCAACAATGTTACAATTGTCATCAACAATGAAATCAGCAGTTGTAGCAGGACCAGAATAAACAAAAGTACGGAAGTACATTCTGTCATATTCATAAGGGAATGCAGCAACGTCACTAGGAACACCATACTTATTTAATGGTTTACCAGAAATACGTAAGATTGTTCCTCCAAAATTTTCAAAATTGTAGAAAGTGCTGAAGCTAATGTTATCTGGATTATCACCAGGAGCAGCTGCAGTTAATTTTGCAATAAATTGATTAATTAAAGCATTTGTGTCAACTGTATCACATGGATCACCACCACAGTCACAACAAGGAGCTTGTACAGTTACTGAACGTGTAAAACCATTGAAGTACAATGTATCAATGTAAGAAGAGTGTGCACGTAATGTTAAAGTTACGATATCACCACATTTTACATTCCAGTTAGATACATCAGTGATTTGAACAGCAGATGTGCCACAACCAGTTACTTTGTACCATTCTGTTACATTAGTTCCAGAACCAGCATTGTTTTTACCAGAGATCTTATCAGATCTTTTGGTTCCTTGTAAATAAGTGTTACTTCTACCTTGTGCAATGTAGAAATAAGGTGCTGCAGCAATGTTACCAAAAGTAGCTACAGAATAATCATTTTTGAAGACACCTAATTTACCAGCTATTAAAGCTTGTGTAGATCCAGAACTAGCAATTCCACTGCCACTGGGAACTACGAAGAGGGTAGTTAATGAAAAATCAGACATTTTGTTTATATTTAATTGTTAAAAATCTATTCGTTTGTTTGTATTCTAAGAGCTGCACTTTGAACAGCAGATTGATTCTCTGTATACATTGCTAAGTTTTCCACTGTAAGATCTAGGAGTTCATCTTCCAGGTATGTCTCTAGTTCACAATCCTGATCAAATGATGGTTCACCATCTAGCATGATATATCCTTCTTTATTTATGTATTGAGGATATCTCATATAACTTACATATATATCACTTGGTATGAATGTACCATCTGTGAATATAGAGATTTCATCTGAGGATAAGAAGTTGAATGTTTCTTGATATTCAAAGCTTGGTTTGTAGTGTTCATTGTTTAATATAAACTGAAGATCACTATGTTTAGCCATATCTCTATTAATCCAAATCTTTCTATTCTTACATCTTCCTTTACTAGCTATTACATATGAATCTACATAGAACATATATTTAGGAGTGAGTAAATGAATGTTAGCAGCCCACTGATTTAATTCTTTGTTCTTTATCTTTAATGGTAATCTACCATTGTTGTAAGCTACTACTAAGCTCTGAAGATCTTCATATCTTTTCTTAAAAGAATCAAGTCCCATTCCAGAATTTGTACTTTGACCATCAACCTTTTGCTTTATCAGCTTAATCTGAGCTTCATTTAGAGCCAAAATCTTATCTTCTAATTGAATCTGTTGGTGATCATTAGTAGATAGTTTATTTAGTCTCTGATCAATCTTATATAATAAACTATCTACTGGTATCATATTGAGGCTAGTTTCTTAGTTTTTAATTTTTGTTCTAGTGTAATTAGTTCATCCTGATTATCATCATCAGCTAAGAACTTCACTAATTCATCTTCATCTTTAGCAACTTCAAACTCACCTTCATAAACTTTACCATTTGATTTCAAACGATATACAGAGTGATTGATAGCTTGCTTTACAAGATCTTTTATATGTAGTAAGTTTTCCTTCATATCTGCAAATCTGTTAAAAACTTCAACTGGATTTAATCCTTGGAATTTGCCATTCTTGAATTCTGTTTGTTTAAGCATATTATCAACTTGATTGTATACAGATTCTTCTTTTGTATCTTCTGTTACAGGAAGTCCTAACAATCTAGCAACTTTTTTCTTTTTCTCTGGAGTCATAGAATCAAACTTAACAATAGCTTTATTTATAAGTTGTTTCTTCTTGAATATCACTGCATTTTCAATCTCATCATCAGCTACATAGAACTGAGTTTCTGCAGAGAATTCACCTCTTTCCCAAGCTTGATAACTAGAAGCAATTGTTGGATGAACTCTCAACCAAGAAAATGCTAGTTCTTGAAAAGGGATAGAAAGATCAAAGTAGTTATCACCATCTAATAATTTAACAGCTTGTACATGCATTGTATCTTCTGTAGAAGTAGAGAGTCCATAGTTCCAGAAAGATGAACGAGGTCCTAAGTCAATATCACCTAGTGCTGATTCAAGTTTAGCTTTTAAAGCTGTAACTCTTTCTATTTCAAGTTCTTTTTCTAGAGGATCTTGTATTCTTCTAATGTACGAAGCATTAGGATCAAGTCCTGTTCTATACTGTCCATCTAATTCTTTGTAAGGATACTTGAATACACCTGTACCAGGGATCCTTGTTAAACCTTTAGTGGATAGTCCACCTTGCATTGTCTGCAATTGAGAATTGTTATACTCCTTTTTAATAGTGGAGATTTTGCCTATCTTACCCATGATGTAGTTGTTTATTTGGTTTTTTAATTAGCAGAGAAGTGAACATCGAAGTTCTAGCAATTGGGATTCCCCAATCCAAATCTCTGTAGTTTGAGAAGATTCTCCCAGCTTGGATTGCTGGGAGAAAATCATCTCGGTAGGTTAAATGATTCAGGTGCTGTTCTTTCTACGGTAAGCACAAGAATACTGTTATTAGAATTGTGGAATCTCTTCAATCAAAACTGTACGTGATAAATCCTCAATGAACACATCACAACGGTCTTTCATCCAGATCTCATATCCTGGGAATTTGTTTGCAGAACTCATACCTTGAGACTTAGCAAAACCTAAGTGGTGACGAGTACCATCAATATATCCCCAAGTCATAGAAGGAGCACCTTTCATTCTTACTTCTCTGATGTTGTTAACCATTGAACCATCACTCATTGGTGATACATCAAATACCATAAATACTGGTGTAGACTTCTTGTTCTGACCAAATTCCAAGTTAGATTGTGGTAAATCTAATTCTTTTAAGTGGATTAATTCAACACGTCCTGTTTCACGTGTAACCATTGCATCAAATGCAAAGTTATAAGTGATGTGTTGACCTTCTCCTTGCATGTAACGATTTCCAGAATCAGCCATGAAGGTAAGACCGCTGTTTAAAGCGTCATTCTTCAAAGCTTGTTGGAACACGTCAAACCCAGCTTCGTTAGTGTACATTTTAACTCTACGATCCTTAACATCCACACGTCTGTAGAATAAATCACCAAACACAGAACGA
>Ga0114975_10000592_pt1 | contig 27353 bp, 14 predicted proteins | sample S_130626_EF_Meta_FD_87031 | JGI IMG/M metagenome (GOLD analysis project Ga0114975, IMG submission 87031) | Freshwater microbial communities from Lake Simoncouche, Canada to study carbon cycling - S_130626_EF_MetaG | ecosystem: Environmental > Aquatic > Freshwater > Lake | place: Lake...
AGAAGAAGAAGAAAAAGTAATGATGATATTTGATATCCTATGTTTTAAAGGGAATCGTCATATGAAACGTAGTCATGGTCTAAAATCATTTCCAGTAGATATGCTTTATAGATGTAGTAAAAAAATGGATTTAGTGAAGTTTATAGCAAATATGTTTAAAATACGTTTAGATACTAAAAATACATAAATGTTTTGTCTTGTTCTAATATAAACAATGAATTCAACCAATAGAAAAGAAAGTGAAATGTATGACGTATCAACTTACTCAGATGCTGAATTATACGAATTATTAGATTTATCTAGCCCTACAGATAGAGAGCTAGAAGCTAAGATTATTTTCTTATATCGCAAGTACAAAAATATGCAGAATAGTTCAGGCGATCAATTGGCAAAGTTTTTTTACGATATTCATAGTCATTTTTTTGAGAATGATTATGATACCGATGAAGATGAAGAAAATACAAATATAAAAGAAGGTCTTACTACATTAAAGGATGTTCAAAAACAACAATCAGAGAATATAGATGCTGCGAATAAAGCAAGTAATAAAATAACAACTGATATTTCTACAGATAGTAGAACTTTTTTAACGGATACTGAACTCAGAATTGATGGTAATAAAACAACTACTACAGCGGGTCAAGCAAGTAGCCAAAAAATTAGCTTTGTTAAACAACAAGATTACACATCAGATAATATAAATCCATTATTAAAAGAAACTGTAACACGAGTAATAAGCATTGATAGTCAATATAGAGCAGATAAAACATCACTTCCAACCGAATTTACATTTGATTTAGCTGACCCTTTAAAAGATGTAGTTTCTCTAAGTTTATATTCAGTTCAGATACCATATACTTGGTACACTATAGCAAAGAGTTATGGTAGTAATTTCTTTTATATAAAGGGTAGTTCACCTGGTATTAATAATGGAAACCATGATATACAAATTGCTATTAATCCTGGTAATTATGACCCGACAAATCTAGTAGCAGAAATTAATAAATCCATGATAAATACTTTTACGTCATATACGGATATAAGTTTTGGAGAAACTAATATAAGTTATAACCCAGGTAATTCAAAATCATATATTAAAATAGATATTACAAAACAGTATGGCGAAAATAGTTATAAATTAAATTTCCCGTATTATACTACACCAAATATATATCAGAGTGTCGGTGACCTAGATGATGTTACTAGAGCTAGGAATAGTATACCCGCATTTTTAGGTTTAAATCAACAAACATATAAATTAAATACTCTTACTTCTGGAATATTTAAATCAACAGATATATTGAATAATAATAATATGTTATATAGAATAGATCCATTAAGCACCACTATAACAGTAATAAAATATACTAGTTTTATTGACACTACTACATCAGAAGCTAGCTTTTATGTACCAGGTATTACACCAGTGGATATATCATTTAATATAAAATTATCTTTACTTGCAGATGGAGCAACGAAATATAGCCGTAATGAAATATTCACAGATTTAAGTAATCAGTTATTTAATAGTAAGTATTTATCATCAGAATCCTCTATATCTTTAATACAAATTACAGATGTAAATGATATTAGATATGATAGCCAATATGGGTCGTACTATTTTGAATTAGAATTAAAACCAGACCGTTATAAAACAAACAACATTACGAATTCCAAATTATTCATTCACTTTCCAGATGAGACAAACATAGCAAGTACGAGTACACGAATATGGACAGGAATAAACACAAATGGACTTAAATCTTGCTTTTATTTTAGTGATGTATCTAATGAAATGCAACTAATAAGCGCAGAAACACCCATAGTAAAACAGACCAATTTATATAATATTTTACAAGGGCCTTATGTTAGTCTAAGATGTGTAAATAATAATTTTATTTCTACTGCAAACGATATTTCTTTTCAATTAAAGTTAAATCAATCTACAAACACAACCACATATACTGTTTCTCAAATGATTGATTCTATTAATGCTGGAATTATAGACCAGTCTTTTAATACTCCTTTTTTGGATGGTCTTCCTAATCTGTCATATAAATACACAGAAGACAGAACACCTAGTAATACGATTGCATATGTAGATTCTAATTATGTTTTTTCTCTTGCAATTGATATTGCAAAAAGATTTGGTAACAATAACTATAGTATAGATTTTTCTGGTAATACAGGTACATTATTTAATAACCAATTTCTTTTAGGGTTTGACCTTATTACTGCCAAACCATTAACTAGTAGTAGTTTGACAGGAATAAAATCTAGTAATGACCGTGTAGGTTTACCTGATAGTATTACGATACCAAATGGCTCTGTATTATTTTATGTGAATCCTGTTCAGGATATGTGTGGTAATGAATTAGATAATATAGGTCCAATATATTATTATGATGCTAGTAATGTTTTTAATAAATATACCACATCATCAGGAATAGGTAATTTATCAACGAAATTAACAACTTATTTGCAGAACTATCAATATCAAGGAAATTACATATTTACATCAGATACATCATTTAATATAACAACTGGCTCACAACTTAACACGTATAATATATCATTAAATCTATACATAAATAGAGAAATAACATCTAAGGATTATAGTATTCAGTTTATTGATACAGTAAATCCACTTTTTGAAGCCAATAGTAATTTAAATTTTTGGGCTGACCCTTTAAACATAGATAGTAATACATTTATAACACAAGCACTGGATTTAAGTAATAATAGCACATATCTTACCAAATATAGCAATAGCACAGCTATAACAGTAAAGGCTAGTATACCAATAGAAGTAGTAACCATTAATTTTGCATCTATACCTAATACATTTAAACTTATAGGTTACGAAGATGGTGTAGAAACCACATCAGGTATTAATGATGTATTAATTACTGTTCCAATATATGATTCAACCAATACTCTAATTTACTATACTAGAGATATGTTAGTATCCACATTAAATTCTTTATTAGCTAGTAATCCATTATCATATGGTACATATTTATATTTAACAGCACCAGATGCAAATCATAATTATTATTTGAAAATTTTTAACAATATTAATAAAATATACACAGCAATTGATTATAAAGTAGTTTTTTATGACGCAGTAAGTTTTGTACGTTGTTTTACTGGCGCAAAAGGTGTCCAAAATACAACATGGGATTCTACACTTGGTTGGATATTAGGATTCCGTAATTCTACGTATTATATTTTAAATGAACCATCTCAACCAAACTCATTTAATTATTACTCTTCATTCTTATTATCAAATAGTTCTGGTACGTATACACCAGATAGTAATAATACAGTAACGATTGTAGGTGATACTGGAGTAAGTACTAATTTGTATAATTATTTTATGATATGCTTAGATGATTATAATTTGAATCATTTGAATGATGGATTAGTTACTATTACTGGTCAAGATACGAGTGTTCCTTTACCTTCCTATACAGACCGTTCTAATTTCCAATGCGACCCAGTAACCAATCAATTAACATATAATGCAAACACAAGAGAATATTATTCTCAATTAACACAAAAGCAATTATATTCACTAGCACAAAAATCCAATTCTAAGAATACTACAACATCTAATATATTAGGAGGCGTAAGCTCATCTGTTTATGGAAGAGGACCTTTTTCACAAGACGTATTTGCTGTTATTCCTTTAAAGTTAAATGGACTGCAGAATGGTCAATATTTTGTAGAATTTGGTGGAACGTTACAAAACAATAATAGATTTTATTTTGGTCCGGCAAATATTCATCGCATGACAGTAAAATTAATGAGTGATAAGGGCAATACAGTAGATTTAAACGGAACAAATTGGTCATTTAGTTTCATTTGCCAACAGCTTTACAAGCAAAAAAAGTAAATATTTTCTCAGCATTCTATAACCAGTATGCGAGAAATAGTAGATAAACTGGGCTTTATGGGTCCACTAATATTATTATGTATTGTCGTATATAATTTATGGAAACAAAAAATATACCTTATTTCATATTTAGTGTTTTTCATTGGCAATACATTATTAAATAAAGTTTTAAAAATTATAATTAAACAGAAACGTCCAGGTGATGGTTTAAAAATTATGAATGAAGAATATTCTGGCGTAGAAATTTACGGTATGCCATCTGGTCATGCTCAATCTTCTTTTTTCTCCATATCATTTTTATACTTAGTAAAGGGCTCCCCATCATGGTTAATTGTAGGATTATTTATAGCAGCATTAACCGTATATCAGAGATGGAAATATAGACAACATACATCAGAACAATTATTTACAGGCTCAATTGTAGGTATAGGATTTTCGTATATTTCATATTATGTTACAAAACAATGGTTATCCGAAGGGAAATAGATGGAAAACAATATATCTAGATACTATATAAGAATGGCAAGTCAAAGTGATTATATTAAATATAAAAAGTTAAATCACGTTATATCTGTAGATGCAAGTAGCAATTTTTTACCCGTTCTTAATTCTCAAGATTACTCTGACTATAAAGAATTTGTTTTAGAGAATACAATTGCGAATAGCAAAACTATTTATAGACGTATTACTCCATCTACTGCGCAGATAGTATTAAATATGGAAAAGAATAAATCATTAGTTCAAAATATGGGGACATCTATAACAACTTGTCCTAGCTTTTTAATATGTAATGGCACAAATAACCGCCCTTATCGTGTAAATATGTCTGATGTATATTTTACACCCACACCACAACCATTAAGTTGGCAACAAACCAAGAATGCTTCTTGGAAAAAGACAGGTTGCAAATGCATATTAAATAGCTCAAAAACAAATGCTAATATATGCTCATGTAAAACTAGCGTATAAACATATTTTAATTATTGAAAAATATGTTTCAGCTAACTAATAAGCTACTTATTTGACCAATGTCCTTACTATAGCTTTTAATTCATCCATTTCATCAGTTAGTTTTTGAATCTTTTTATTTTGTTCTTCTATTACTAATAAAGCTGCTTGTAATTCACGGTCTATTTCTTTCACAGCTGCAGTAGTAATAGTAAATATAGACGTATGATTCACACTATAGAAATCATCAACTAATTGACCATAAACAAAAATCTTATTATCTGGTGTATCAATACTTTCTGTAATAGTGAATGTATTATCACTAATAATTTTATCTATGGTTCTTATAATTTCATTTTTCTTACTATCTAAGAAACGCATTTTACAGAGAGAAATATCATTTAATGATTCTACTATGAAATCATTTGTTGACTTGGTAGATAAGATTACATGTTTGTTAGAAATATCCGCATTATCGTAAACATTGGGTATAAAATTCGTTGATTTTTTTATTGAATGATCAAGACAGGATTCTAGTTCTTGACCAATAAATCCCCATGTATAATCTGCATTTGTATCTTTATCTATGTAAGAATATTTCTTAGGCTCTAATTTACGTAGAACATCTACAGCAAAACTACCATTAATATTAGTCAGATTGGTCTTAATGCGCATATCTGATGTTGCATTATAGGCAGTAGCATATACGTTTCCATTAATAGTTAGTATGTATCCTGATTGAACACTAGTTGTGCCGATACAAAGAGTTGGTGTGTTTGTATTTATTGTAACGGCACCCGTAAAAGCAGGACTAGCTAATGGAGCATAACCACTACCATTTGTATAACCTAACCCAGTAACATAACTTTGAGTTGCTAATGTTCCTGTTGTTGGAAATGTTACATCAGTAGCTCCTGTTGTAGTCAATGTTAAATTGTGTCCACCAAATACTTTAAAAGTAGTAGAATTAGGTATGGTTAATGTTCCGCTACTTGTAGTAATATTAAGGCCATTATATGTTTTATTTGTTAAAGCATCTGTAGTAGCTCTTCCAACCAGTGTATCTGCACTAGTAGGAAGTGTTAATGTACCACCATTATTCAACTTACTAGTAAAAATATTTCCATCAACACGAAGATTTAGGTTAACATAAAGACCTCCAGAAGGAGCAGAAAGCGCAGCCGCAGTTGAAGAAGCATTAGGATTTGTTGTATTACCAAATGTAGCATCTTCATTTACAACTAACGAATAAACTGTAGAGCTCACTACATTAGTATACATTATTGTACTAGAAGCCTTTAATTGATTTACGTTTAATGTACCACCTATACTTACATTACCATTAAACGATGCATCACCAACACCAGTAAATGTAACAACAGGGTTAGGAAATGTTGATGAAGCTCCAGTTGCTATATTATAAAAATTAAATCCACCACCACCAGTACCTTTACAGTTTACAAAATCTGTTTCACCGCCACCGTTTGTATAATTCCAACCCATATATGCGCCTTGAGGTGTACTTGAACCATTAATTAATGGTTGATTCCAATTATTGAAATACAGTCCATTACTTGAATATAAATTATTAGCATAAACATTACCAGTTACACCTAATCCAGCACCAGTACCACTCAAAACAAGAGCACCTGTAGTTTTACCAGTACTAACCGTTGCAGAATTTATATCTACCACACCCGCAGTAGAAATAGACATTCTTTGAGCACTTGACGCTATTGTTGCGCTTGCATTAGTATAAAATAGTATAGGTCCTGTAGAGGATAACCCAAGACCGTTTCCTGCATTTGCAAATATATATGGTGGATAGGACCCAGTAGTTGTTTGGTCATAGAACTGCAGTCTATTATTATTGGCAGAATCACTTAAATTACATATTAAACCTCCAGCAGAAGTAGTAGAAGTATTTACTTGTAGTGGTGCAGTTGGACTTGTTGCTCCAATACCGACCTTTCCATCATTTAATATTGTCATTACTTCAGTACCTGCAAAATTATACGTATTCTTAAAACTATATCTACTACTACCACCTGTCATTCCATGCGAAAAACCAGCGCTACCTAATACATCAACTGCATAGAATGAGGTTGCTGCATTAGTTCCAGCAATAGATGTTAATATACTACTTGAATTATTAGCCATATTAGAGGTATTGCGGACAACTAGTCCACCTGAATAAGTATTTCCACCTGTAGTAAAACCAGTTATAATGTCTACTTTAGATTGAGGATTATTGGTTCCAATACCAACATTATCTGCTACTTGATAGATACTATTAGATAAGTTTGTAAAAATAGATGTAATTTGTGTGTTAGTTCCCGTGGTTGAAGATACAGTTGTTCTTGTTGGATTCATCAAATCAGAATATCCAGTCATACTACTAGTAACAGTAAAATCAAATTCAATAATATTTGCACTTAGAACTATATATAAATAATTAAAATTACTATCATTGGTTAATCTAAAATCAACATTACTTATTAAAGTTGCAATAGCAGTATCTGAACGAATATTACCATTTGCTTTAACATTAGTCCGTGTTGTAATATAAAAATCAAAGGCTGCTTTACCTGTTTCAGTAGGTAACCCAGTTGTACCATTTAATCGTACAACTCCATACTGATTTGCGTTAGTGTATGTCCACTGTGCTACCAATATAAAAGTACCAGCAGCAAAAGCCGTAGGTGTTGCACCAGATGTAATTAAATATGTATTCCAGTACTTTTGAATAACATTGCTTAAACCATTTGCAAACAACCGACTGTTCATAGAGACATCACCTTGATTAATAGTACGTCCAAGTGTATATAAATTTCCAGTGTAAGATGCATCTACTGCAAATAAACGTGAGCCAAAAGAAACATCACTAGTAACAAATAAACGTGAATTCAATGAAACATCACCATTAATAAACAAACGGGAATTCATAGAGACATCACCTTGATTAATAGTACGTCCAAGAGTATATAAGACACCTGTGTATGAAGCATCTACTGCAAATAAACGCGAACCAAAAGAAACATCACTTCTAACAAATAAACGACTATTCATTGATACGTCGCCATTAATAAACAAACGAGAATTCATAGAAACATCACCCTGATTAATAGTACGTCCAAGAGTATATAAATTTCCATTATAGGATGAATCGCCACTAACAAATAAACGGGCATTCATAGAAACATCGCTAGTAATAAACAGACGTGAATTTAATGAAACATCTCCATTGACAAACAAACGAGAATTCATAGAAACATCACCTTGTTTAATAGTGCGTCCCAAAGTATACAAATTTCCATTATAGGATGCATCACCACTTACAAACAAACGAGCATTCATAGATACATCACTAGTAATAAACAAACGACTGTTCATTGATACATCACCATTCACAAACAAACGAGAATTCATAGAAACATCACCCTGTTTAATTGTACGTCCAAGTGTATATAAATTTCCATTGTATGACGCATCACCACCAACGAATAAACGAGCATTCATAGAAACATCACTTGTAACAAACAGGCGCGATGTCATTGAAACATCATTTATTACAAATAACCTAGTATAAATTGTGGTATCTCCGCTCATCACAGTTAAATTATTACTAATTAATACTTGTTGATATGGAGTCATACTAGTATATATGTAACCACCAACACCTCCAGCTATTGCAGTTTGATATTGACCATTTGCACTCATAGCAATCCCTTGCGATTGCCATATCTGGCTCATAGTATTGCTAATTCCATTTGTATTTTTAATAGTATTGTCGTACCATGTTACACCATAATTACTTGATGAATAAATAGCACCTGATTGGAATGTTAATGTTGCTGTTGGGCTCGTTGAAGTGACATTATTGCTTATGTAAAACTGATATACAGTATTTCCATTCGCAAGAACAGGATTAGAAGTAACAACAGTTCCCGTTGGAATACCCGTACCAGATACAGCAGAACCTAAAATAATAGCGGGATAACTCAATGCATTAGTAGTTGAAATTAAATTACTACCTGATACAATACTGAATAACTCAGAATATGTTTTTGCACTATTATTTACTACAGCGGTTTGGTATTGACCATTTGCAGTCATTGTGATTGCGTTCCAATAGTTGTTTACTGCAGAATCATTCCATGTCAAACCATAGTTTGATGATCTAAATATTGTTCCCCTATCTGAACCCATAAAACTAGCGGTTGTACTTAAAGAAATTTTTGATGTAACTGCAGTAATATATTGTCCACTAGACGACATACTTATCCCAAAAAATTGTTGTGTTGTATTTGTAACCGCTATCCATTTTTTTCCAAAGTCATTTGATACGTAGATGAAATTGTTATAAACTACTGTAGCCTGATATTGTCCCGTTGATGAGATTGTAATACCATTGAAAGGATTATAACCAGGTAATCCAGTTGGACCTGTTTGCCCACCACTAAATAAACTAGATCCAATATCCCATGAACTTCCGTAGTTAGATGATATATATAAATCACCGCCAAACGTAGAATTAAACGAATAAGTATTAGTGATTGCTGTTTGATATTGTCCAGTAGAAGAGATAGAAATAGATAACCAACATTGTGTAGATAGCACAGTATTAAATAAACCAGCATTACTAGAATAATTATAAACTCCAGTAGTGTATTGAGTCCATGAGCCTAATCCATAATTACTATTGGTCCAAATATTACCAAGATATACAGTAGCAGATTGATATTTACCATTAGCAGATACTGATACAGCGGTAAAAAATTTATTAGTAACGTTTGTATTTTTTTTCCAAGAGAAACCATAATCTGCTGATGTATAAATAAAACCAAGATTACTAGAATTTGTTGTTACAACTGTTTGATATTGACCATTATCAGACATAGAAATGCTATTCATTGTTTCATCTGTTATTCCATAAATAGGCGTCCATGCGGACCCATAATTGTTAGAAAAATCTAAAGGAGGAGTATTTGTTAACAATACTGAATCATCAATTAATGTTATTGGGTTTACGGTTCCACGTAAATTTATTACACCACTCAAATCTACTTGATAAGGATTACCTGATACACCAAGGAATAAGTTATTAGCTATATACATATTACCACCGAAAGATGCGTCTGTTTTTACAAATAAACGTCCTCCAAAAGATGCATCACTAGTTAAGAATAGGCGTGAATTCATAGAAACATCTCCACCAACGAATAAACGGCCACCCATAGAGACATCGCTAGTTACAAAAAGACGACTATTCATAGAAACATCGCCATTTACAAAAAGTCGGGAATTCATAGAAACATCTCCTTGTTTAATAGTGCGCCCAAATCCATACATATTACCACCGAACGAAGCATCTGTTAGAACAAAGAGACGAGCACCCATTGAAACGTCACTTGTGACAAACAAACGGCTATTCATAGAAACATCGCCATTCACAAAAAGTCGGGAGTTCATAGAGACATCTCCTTGTTTAATAGTGCGCCCAAATCCATACATATTGCCACCGAACGAAGCATCTGTTAGAACAAAGAGACGAGCACCCATTGAAACATCACTGGTTACAAACAACCGACTGTTCATAGAGACATCTCCATTCACGAAAAGCCGGGAATTCATAGAAACATCTCCTTGAAGAATACTACGTCCAAATCCATACATATTACCACCGAACGAAGCATCTGTTTTTACAAATAAACGGGCACCCATAGAAACGTCACTGGTTACAAATAAACGGCTGTTCATAGAAACATCACCATTCACGAAAAGTCGGGAATTCATAGAAACATCACCTTGATTTATTGAACGGCCTAATAAATACATATTTGCATTGAATGACGCATCATCCGACAAAAACAAACGTGCGTTCATAGAAGCATCAAAATTAACATTTAACCGACCATTTAATGACAAATCTTCATACACTATCATTGTATATTGAGTTTGAGTTACGTTTGTATATAAAACATATCTTTGCTGATATTCAAAGACACTTAGTCTTCCAGTAATAATAACATCATTCCCAACAAACAAACGACCACCCAATGATACATCGCTAGTAACAAACAAACGCGAATTCATTGATACATCACCATTAATAAACAAACGCGAATTCATTGATACATCGCCTTGTTGGATTGTACGTCCAAGAGTATATAAATTTCCATTATATGATGAGTCACCGCTTACAAATAAACGGGCGTTCATAGAAACATCACTACTTACAAATAAACGTGAATTCAATGAAACATCGCCTCCTACAAATAAACGTGCACCCATAGATACATCGCTAGTTACAAATAGACGACTATTCAATGAAACATCGCCACCTACAAATAATCTACCTCCTAGAGAAACATCACTAGTAATAAATAAACGTGAATTGAAAGACACATCACCGCCTACAAATAACCTACCTCCTAGAGAAACATCACTAGTAATAAATAAACGTGAATTAAATGACACATCTCCACCAACAAATAATCTACCACCTAGAGAAACATCGCTAGTAATAAATAAACGTGAATTAAATGACACATCGCCACCCACAAATAACCTACCTCCTAGAGAAACATCGCTAGTAATAAATAATCTGGAATTCATAGAAACATCACCTTTAATAAATAAACGGGAATTCATAGAGACATCGCCTTGTAATATAGAGCGACCAAATCCATACAAATTACCACCGAATGAACTGTCGTTTAATACAAATAATCTTGCACCCATAGATACATCACTTGTAACAAATAAACGGCTATTCATAGAAACATCCCCATTAATAAACAACCGAGAATTCATTGAAACATCACCTTGATTTATAGACCGTCCTAGAGCATACATATTACCAGTGAATGAAACATCCGTAAAAACAAATAGACGAGAATTCATAGATACATCACCCACAACACAAACAGATGTTAATATACGTTGGAAAGATGGGTCTGTTACCAAATCATCCCGCAAAAATATATTACTGATATCAATAGGTTTTACTGTGATTGAATATGGCACTAGAGAATTACCATTAATTGGTGAATTAAGTGAGAAATCTGTTGTTAATACAAGAATGCCATTACGTATATTACTGCGGTTACCAAAATTAGTTGCACCATAGGTTAAACTATCAGTGTACATTTGCACAATATTCTTGGACGCTGGAGCTTTCATATAGAATCCAGAACCTGATGAATCTACTGTAAAAAATCCAGCAGTGGATAAACTTGCATCTTGAATTGCAAATCCTGCTCCTAACCACCCAATGTTATTCTCTATATTTGATACGCTAGAAATACTAGATGCATTTGCCTTTATTTTACTGAAAGATGAACCATAATTAGTCGCAGCAGCTGTACCTGTAGTATTGTTTTGAGTACTGTTAAAAACAAATGCTGGAATAGCAATAGTAGTTAAATTAAAATTCTGGGCACTTAATTTACCACTAATAACAAGATTGTCGTTGGCTCCGGCTAGATATATAGTATTAACTGTACTACTTGATGTTTGATTACCGGCACCAATAGTAATTGTTCTAGTACTACCTATTTCACCTTGTCCTGTTCCGATATTAATAAATTTAGCACTGTTTCCTATGGTGATACTATCAGCAACGCCTGGTTGATTTGCCACATTAGGATAATTTGGATTACTATTATATAAATTTGAACATATATCATAATACGCACTATAAACTGTATTATAAACAGTGAGATTTTTTGTAATACCAACATTATTGTTCATAGAAACATCATTTGCTACAAATAATCTATTATTAAGTAATGTATCACCCTGTAGAATACTACGGAAATTAGTATATAAATTACCATTTAAAGAAACATCGTTGGATACAAATAATCGGTTATTCAATGAAACATCTGCTTCTACAAACATGCGTGAATACAATAGTACATCGCCGTTCATAAATACACGTGAATTCATAGAAACATCTCCTTGTTGTACAGTAGCACCAAATATGTATACACTACTTCCAAAAGAAGCATCTGAACTAACTAATAAACGTGCGCCCATAGAAACATCACTTGTGATAAACAAACGAGAATTCATAGATACATCGCCATTTACAAAAAGCTGAGAATTTATAGATACATCGCCCTGATTAATAGTACGTCCAAATGAATATAAATTACCACCAAATGAACTATCTGATAAAACAAACAATCTTGCGCCCATAGAAACATCACTACTTACAAATAAACGGGAATTCATAGAGACATCACCATTCACAAATAAACGGGAATTCATAGAGACATCGCCTTGATTAATAGTGCGTCCAAACCCGTACATATTACCACCAAATGAAGCGTCTGTTTTTACAAATAAACGTGCACCCATAGAAACATCACTTGTAACAAACAAACGACTGTTCATAGAAACATCACCATTCACAAAAAGGCGGGAATTCATTGAGACATCACCTTGTTGTATGGTGCGTCCAAAAGAATATACATCTCCATCTGTAAATAACCGGGACTTTATATATGCATCATCGTTTACAAAAAGACGACCATTTAATGACATATCTTCAGTAATTATTAATGAATAATTATTCGTCGTTACATTTGTATAAATAATACTTGATTGTGCATATTGCAATACATTTAAACGACCAACTATAAGAACATCTTTTTGAACAGTAAAATTACCACCAACATATGTATCAGAGCCAATAGATAGACGAGAATTCATAGATACATCACCATTTATAAAAAGGCGTGAGCCCATAGATACATCACTTGTCACAAACAAACGTGAATTCATAGAGACATCGCCATTTACAAAAAGACGTGAGCCCATAGAAACATCACTAGTCACAAACAAACGTGAATTCATAGATACATCTCCATTTACAAAAAGTCTAGACCCAAATGACACGTCACTAGTGACAAATAATCTAGAATTCATAGAAACATCACCCTTAATAAAAAGACGTGAATTCATAGACACATCACCTTGAATAATGCTACGACCAGCTGAATATATATTGCCGTTCATAGAAACATCAGCCCCTGTAAAAAGGCGCGAATTCATACAAACATCATTGACAACAAACATACGAGAATTTACAGATAGATCATAACCTACAAATAATGAACCCTTCATGCTATTAATTGTCCCTGTATTACCTATAAAAATAGAGCTAGCATCATTACCTGTATAAATACTTTTAACTGTGTTATTTAATAAATAAAACGTATTATTATTTGACATAAGTTTACCTCCATCATTAATATTCAAATCACCTGAAATAAACATATTACCAGATACTTCAAACACAGTATTGTTTACTCTATTATAAAGATTAGGAAAATATGCATATAGCATTCTGCTCTCGCCATAATTACCGTTTGTTATTAATGCATTATTATTGTATCTATTTGGAACGTATGAAGTAGTAACATTAGAAATAAGAAATAGGTCAATAGAATGCATATATATATTTCTTAATTGGTTATTAGAACCATCAATCCGGCTTCCTATTCCTGAAGAGTTTAATAATTCATGTGGTACTATAGACCACGTAGAGCTTTGCCAACTATTTGTGTAAATAAAAAGACCATTGTTACCTACAGCAACTGCTCTGGATAAATCATAAATAAAAACACTTTGTAAGTTAACATTATCAATATTCATAGCAGTTAATGTACTATCATTCCAATTTGTACCGTCGTTCGTCCATGATATAATGTTGTTTCCAACAGCTATTACATGTGAATCGTCATAAACATAAATACCGTTATATTGAGATAAATAAATGGGTTTTCGGTTATAAATTGTTTCTGGTAAAGAAGTAGTGGGGTCTACTTTTATAATACCATCTCCTGCAAAATAAATATATTGACCACTACTATCGCTAGTATTTATCTTATAGCTATAGTTATTTGGTCCTATATTTGAATATGTGATTGCGTTGGTTACAGGATTTATTATGTAACTGAAATAGTTTTGAATGTTATATGATGTATCTGCTGTATTATAACCAATATATCCTGATGAAACAATAGGGTCATATCTATAGTTTGTATTAATAGAAAAAATATACGTATTATACTTGGGTGTATTTACTGTGTTGTTTATATTATTGGTATAATCAAATGATAAGAAAACTCTATAATATTCATAAAACTTACTTACATAAATATTGGTTGTTTCACGAAATAATAAATTACTGGTTTCACTTGAATTATAAATTAATAATGACCATGTTAATCCACCATCATTTGTCCAATACAAACTACTATTATTTGTACCAACAATCGCAAAACTTGTGTCATATACATAAAGTGAATTAAATACATTATCAGAACGCTGTTCAAAGTTATCATATGATGTTACATCAATATCTATTGGTAATGTATTCCATGTTTTACCTTTATCCATTGTGTATGAAAAATATTGCGGATATGTCACTAACATTGAAGTACCAGATTGATTATATGATACGGTTATAGCATTCCCAGGCGATGATGAAGAGCCTACTGCCATTCCAAAATTAGGATTTACTCTGGAAAATTGTACCTGTTTGAATTCAAAATTCGCATTAAAAACTGTTTTTAATTCTCCATTTCCTATTCTAGTTGGACCATTAATATCCAATACGTAATTTTCGGTTTTGGGTATGAAAGTATTTATTCCGGTAGTAGATGCATATTTATAAAAATTGTTACCAGAAACAATATTTTGAGAAAGAATATAATTACCTGAGAAATCGCTCAAAAACATTGAACCAAAAGAACGATTTGTATCGGCAGGAAATGCGCCACCACCAACTGCAAGTCCTGAGCCACTTGGATCTATTATTCTTAAAAATGTATTTGAACTATTATCAATAGCTAATAATGATAATGAATTTCCTGTTAATGCAGAACTTACATCATAAACATTTTTCAAATAGGTTGAATTAGAATTATCATAAATAATCGCAGATTCATTATACTTAGCATTATAGTTTGTTCCACGATTTGTAACAATAAGGTATGATTGCAGAGTTGTGCTATTACTACTAATATTAAATTTACCAGTTGTACTAAATAGACTAAGCGTTCCAGCTGCACTTATCAAGACATTTCCTCCATTATCTAATGAAATAACAGATGCTGATGATGAACCAATAGTTAAACCGCTACCTGGTTGATTTTTAATAAATGAATCTGCCTTATTTAATATATTCGTACTTACATCATTATAAAAGTATATATTTGATGAAGCATCATCTGCTGCAATAACAACGCCGTGTGCATTTACATTTTGGCCAATTATATTACGAATATAATTCATACTAGTATCTACTTTTAATACTTCAAAACTTAGACCTGTTATATGCAATGTAGCTTCGGGTTCTTTATTGTTAATGCTAATTCCAGTAGGGTTTCCTGTTATATATGTCCATGGTAAATTCACACGGGAAGCATCTGTTCCAAAAAATAAACTATCTTTTACAAATAAATTACCAGAAGTAATCAGCTGACCCAATGCTTGAACATACGTACCACTTTGAATAAAATCCTGAGAAAGTAACTGACCCTTTACCTTCAAGTTATCAAATTGATTAATGTTGGCAGCAGTACTTCTGGATAAAAATTGGTTTGCAACAATAGACCCAGCATTGACTGTAGATATAGTTGTCTTTTGTGTTCCACCATATTGTCGCCAAGACATAGTAATTATTATACAATTACTATGTATTTTTATTTTACAGATTCAAACTATATCATGGATATGTTTTTTCTAAAATCAATAATTTTTCTTGTTTTACGATTTGATTTTTTATATAAGAACTTGCGAATATTATCTATATCATTCAAAAAAAGGTCTACTATTTCTTGATAGAACTTACGAAATTCACTTTTTCTCTTTCTCATATCATCCGTAGAAAACCACCCTATTTCTATTTTCTCAAATAGTTTGGAATCATTCAATGTTTTTTTATCCATTCTATCCCATAAAAATTTATGATTTTGATTATAATATATGGGTAATTTTTCATCATATTCCATAAAAAATATATGGACATTGTAGTCATTGTGTGTAATTTTATAGACACCACCTCCCTTTTTTATAAGTTTTTGTATATTTTTCTTATCTCCAAGAAACCCGGTTAATTCTTCACCACCTTCTCGTAAAGCAGTTGAATATGGTGTTTCTCCTTTATCTACACCACCACCAAAATCGGACCATCCTTTCGCACTATCTTCCATTGAATTCTCTTTCCCAAATAAAAAATAGAGTTTATTATTGTGAATTGTAACAGGTAAAATACTTCCAGCAACCATCTTACTATATAGGAATATTTTTATTCATTAAACAACATTTTTTTAACTATCTTTATTTTCTCAAAAGGAATATCTTGAGATAGAATATCTTTTACAGGTTTTAATAATGACTCTTTCCCAAGTAAAATGAATGCCTTCTTAATTTCATCATATTCATCCTTTGTCATAAATCTGTCGTAATTTATTTGCTCATGAGGTAAATTTAATATTATATGTTCATAAACTGTATTTTCCTTAAGATTCCTTATTTCTATGATTTCGCTTACAGTTTTACCTTTAAGAAACAAATCAAAGGAAATTTTATCAGTTGGAACTTTATCCAACTTATTTATTTTTACAAGTTTTACATCCGTCATTACTTTTACATCTGGATCTTTATATTCTAGTTTTTTCAGAGTCTCTTCAAATACACTAGAATTCTCTGGTTCCTCTTTATATTCTATCTCCTGAATGGTTGCGTAAAATTGACGAACTGTAGGATTTGCCTTTATTTTTGTTGGCTCAAACGCAGATAAATAGAGACCATCCAATGATTGTATTCTTGAAAGTGCTACATAGGTTTGACCATACTCAAAGATACTCCTACCTATATCTATTTCTGCCATACTTAGTGTAGCACCCTGGATCTTATGAATTGTTAGAGCCCATGCTAAACATAGTGGGTATTGTCCAACTGCTAGACTAGGATAGTCTTCAGATTGCCAGTAGTGGGGTGATATACGCTTAATCAATCCATTAGAGAATTTCACAATAGGAGTCGGGGTAGGCCCATTTTCTACTATATCTATAACTACTCCTTGAGAACCATTACAAATTCCATTATCCATATCTAGATTAATTGTGCACATTACTGCAGCACCCTTTTTCAACCTCAAAATTTTATTGCATTGACTATTGTTTAAAATCTGGTCAAGCTCAAACTCTTTATCTGGCATAGTTAATGCATTGCACTTTTGTAATAGGTCGGGTGGAATAACCTTTCCTGAGTCCAAGTAAGTTAAGCAGTCAATCTTAAATTCATACTGAAATACATGTTCTCGTTCATTAAGTTTCGCAAACATCTGTGTATTTACATAATCCACTTTGGAACGTATCGCAAATAGCTTCGTTGGAACACAGCCGTTGTTTTTCTCTGCATCGTATTCACGATTTAAATATTGTTGCAAAATTGCGGCTTTCTCACTATCCAATTCGCCCTTACGGATTTGCATAAGAATATCAATATAATCTGTATCTTTCTGTCTGAAAATAGTACGCAGTTCAATATGGTTTTCTTGTTTAAACACAGTTTTCCACATAGGTGATTCAAAACAGAATTGCTCGGTATCTGGCTCACCATCTGTTCCAACAGGAGGTAGTTGATAGAAATCTCCCACAAATACAACTTGCAGTCCACCGAATGGACTAGATGATTTTCTCACTGTACGACCAATCTCTTCAATAATCTCAAATACTTTCTTTGAAAGCATACTAATCTCATCAAGAATAAGAATTTTTGCTGCCCGCCATGCTTTACATGCATTTCTGTTTCTCAATACAGAATCAACGACTTGCTTTTTAGGTCCCTTAGCTAGTTTAATTCCGCTCCATGAATGAAGTGTTCTCGCATTGCATTGAAGTAGTACGGATGCACAACCAGTCATTGCACAAACTTGAATAGGTTTTGCTGCAGATTTTGCATAATCTACTAGATATTTTACTAGACGTGTTTTACCTGTCCCTCCTGGCCCTGTGATAAAGAGATTTTCACCTTGTGTAAACTTATTGTATGCATATTTCTGCTCTTTGGATAAAACTGATATATCAATATTTATTGATTCTGGCCGAATAATTTCTGAGGATTGAAGATTAACTGTTTTCATAATAGGATTTACTCATATTATAAAAATATTAGTATGGATCAATTTTTTATTTACTCGTGTTCCACTGCTAAACTAAAGGAGAAATCTAGTCCATTTAATGCCACATTATTACCATTTTCATCTAATAATTGAACGTTCATTTTAAGAAGGTCTATTTTACCAGTATAATTTCGTAAATCACTTACCAATAATCCATTTTTTAAATTTGCGGGTAAAATAGTTCCAAAGCCATGAGTTGCTGTATTCATCGTTATTCTTGCTATAATATTTTTATTAATTAATGAATTGTATAATGGAGATACAAAGGAATGTTGATTTCCTTTATTATACTCATCAATTGCAAGATATAAATATCTTGGCCCATTGAAATCATAAAATGCTTCTGATTTCGTAATTGTTGTACCAATTGTATAGGTTGAATTGCGAAACCCTAAAATCCATCCCAGTTTAGATTTAATATTATATTTATCATTACCACCGACCGAGTCCACTGCGAAATTAACAGTAACTGAACCAGTTCCTGTGTTTAATGTGGAGTTGGAACCTGAATAATTATATGATAAATCATATCCCCATAATGCTGCATTTAATGTGGTTTTTAGTGTTGATACATTATAAGTACCATCAGCTATCGTAATTGTAGTTGTTGTACCGTTACGGGTTAGATTTAAAAAATTGTTTCCAAGGGCTGTAGATATATTATAAAAACTCATAGGTATTTCAATTGCAGTAAGTGTCATTGTACTTACATCAGTTATGCGTTCTGGTAACGTAATGTTGTAATTTGCAGTTGAAAGATAATTATATTCATCTCTAAATCTTGTATCAATGTTTATGTATTTGGTCTTTGATTGCTTTATAACATTGCTCATAACCATATGACTACCATATTGTGTTGTCTTAGGTTCTAAAAATAGATCACTTGTAAATTTACTCATTGCTATAATATATAAATAGGATATAATATAGCAAACGTTAACTAATTAGAAATTAAATCTTTGAACAGGCCCAGATTGTGCTATTGGTGCTTGCGCATTTGATGACGATGGATTATTCTCATAACTAGGTAATGGCTGGTTTTGGGTAACAGTTTCAGCAGAAGTTGTGCCAGCATTATCAAATATAGGCGTTCCATCACTATTAAAACCAGTTATCTCTCCTACTGGTCCAAGCTGAGGAATATTAGTAGCAGGCGCAGGAGCTGGTGTCCCTAATATTGGACTGTTACCTTGGTAACCAACAATAGGTACTCCATTTTCATTATAGTCTAATATAGCTCTTCCATTTCCATCGTAACCTTTTGTTGCTATACCATTAGAGCCATATCCAGCCATACTTTTATTAGAAGAAACAGCTGCTTTAGTTATTCCAACACGACCACCTTCTGCAGCTGTAGCATATTGAGATGCTTTAGTTGTATATCCTTCTTTCAAATATACATCACTAAATAATAAAAATATTCCAACTACAATGATAAATATGCAAACATATTTCACTATTTTATTCATTACGTATAAAATAGTGATATAAATTATTTACCACAACTTGAGCAATCTGATGCACTTAAAACTCTTGCAACCATACCGTATCTTAATATTTGGTTCGTTAGATTATTATTGACTTGGTTATCTAATGTAATTACAGGAGTTTGATTATATGGTTGTGGTTGATTATTTGTTCTTGGTATTCCCCTTTTATTTGCACTAAAGACCATTTTCATTATAAAAAATTGATTCCGTAATAGATATAATAATGGGAATAAAAAATATCAATTGATGGTTTATAATTGCAAATTTTGCAATAGAGAATATAAGGAAAAATTTAATCATGACCGACATGCTCAAACCTGCGAATTTCTCAGTAAAACCAGGCGTGAACAGGATAATGAGGTTGATAGTTTTGAAAAACTACCTACTCAAAAAGAGATGTTTCTCTTAATTCAAGAGTTATCTCGTCGTATTACAAAACTAGAAAAAGAGAATTCCCAGCTTAAGGGCTCCATAAAACGTAAATTAAAATTCAATGATATTTTGAATGCAAATGCGAAACCAGAATTTCAATATCATGCGTGGACTGATTTGCTATTAGATAATGTAGATAAATATTTGAACACGGTTTATAACAATGATTTATTGACTGCCATAAATGAACTATTCACACATTTCATAGATAGCTATAATGATAAGCTACCTATACGAGCGTATGACATAAAACCAAATATATTTTATATTTACGACAAAGATGAAACATGGACACCCATATCTAATAGTGATTTTGATAAGTTATTAGCACGTATTTCGCATAGGTTTTTAGTAGAGTTTAATCGCTGCTGGTGTGTAGTAAACCGTGAAAAAATAGAGACTATGGATACGTATAAAGAAATGTATATGGATTACTATAGGAGAATTTTGGGTGGGGACCGTATTTCGGATGAAACTAGGCATACTCGGGTTCGGCAACATATTTATGGAAAAATAAAGAAAAATATTCGGTCGTCATGTATTGACCAAGGGGAATCGTAGAAACCTTCTGAAACCACTTGCAGATTTAATAGGAAAAGGGAGGGGTCAGAGGGGAACCGTGGTTCCCTTCAGAAAAATTGAACCTATAAGTTTTTTTATACCATTAGTAAAAAGAAAGGATGACTGACCAACCAGGAAACCCACATTATCTGGCTACTATCAATGCCCATCCTCGTGATGAATTCATTACGTTTGAGGAAGGACCGCATATTTATACAGTATGCGGAGAGCGTGGCACATATACTTCTGTAACTACTTTTAATCATAGTCACTTCTCGCACTTTGATGCAGATGCTATTATTGATAACATGTTGCGGGGAAAGAAAATGAAGGACCCAACGTACAAATATTATGGTATGACTAAGGAACAAATTAAGGCAGATTGGGATAAGAACCGAGATGCGGCATCTAGTGCAGGAACCAAGATGCACTATGATATTGAATGCTATTTCAATGGAATGACTGTCACGAACGATAGTGTAGAATACCAATATTTCCAGAACTTTCTGAAGGATTTCCCTGAATTGAAGCCATACCGTACAGAGTGGATGGTTTATTATGAAGAGCTTAAGATTTCAGGGTCTATTGATATGATATTTGAGAATCCAGATGGAACGATTCAAATCTATGATTGGAAGAGGTGCCAAGAAATTAAACATGAAGCTGATTTTGGTAAATTTGCGCTAACACCATGCATCTCGCATTTGCCTGATACGAATTTCTGGCATTATGCTCTTCAATTAAATACGTATAAGATGATTTTGGAACATAAATATGGAAAGAAAGTGACTGATTTATATTTGATTTGCATTCATCCTGATAATGTTTATAAGAATTATCAACGAATTCAAGTACCTGTATTGACAGATGAAATAAAGGATTTGATTGAATTCCGCATGAATCAAATAGCACAAAAAGAGGTATAAAAACCTGGCATATTATTTATATAATGAAAAAACCTATAAATATTAAAAACTTTAACTTATATAGACAACCAAAAAATCCTAAGAATCCTATCGTTTATTTTTTTACGTATTTGTATAGATGGACATTCGTTTACTCATATAAGATTTATAGCATATTTTTCCCAGATAAGCGTCCTAGAATTATTGATCCAGTAACAAAATATGTAGATGCAAATAAAAACAAACTGTTAGAAACATTTAAAATTACTGATATGAATAAGAATATTGAGAAAGTATTTTACAATAAAAAGGAACTTCAGGAGATACTAGTGAATCAAAATAATGAATTAGAGAAAGTATGGAAAACTAGAATATTATTTGAGAATACACCTCGTGGTAATATAATCATGTATTATGATGTTTATAAACAGGGGTTTGCTTATTATTGCGACGCAAATGGTATTCCTTATAATATTCTAAATTCAGTTGCTATGAAATATGTTACCGTATATCATTGCCGTGATTTATTTATGGATAATGAATATTTGGAAAATGAGAAGGAGTCACCACTTATTAAACTCTATATTGAACAAGAGAAAGAGGATAAAAAAGACGGACAAGAAAAACCTTTACCAAAGCTTGATACTCGCGCATTTGCTAAATTAAAGAATTATCAAAAAGCTGAAGAAAAGGCGGATAAAAAATCAGATGAAAAAAAAGAGGCAATGCATGAGAAAGAATATAATCGCAATATTTTTGTGAACCTAGGTAGAGTTTGTAACTTTAACTTTTTAAATAAACCTGTAAAAAAGAATAAATTAAATGGGTTTTATTCATCATTATTAGATGGAGTGGCAAGTGAGGGTGAAGTGCAAAATCAGGTAATGAATTATAGTAAATATAAGGAGCTTCTTAAAAAGAAAGCAAATTAGTTTGTTTGTGTTTTAAGCCACTTTAAATACCCCATACTTTTATCCAATTGAAACGACATTCCTAGATGTTCTTTTGCAATCTCATATGACTTTCTCTCTTTCTCAGAAAGAGTTTCTAGATATTGCTCTTGCAAAGATTTTAAAGTTTTTAATGTTTTTACTGAATCAGGATTTTCCATTCTTTAATAATATACTTAATACGGCATGTTATTAAATCAATTTTTTTATCAACATCCAAATGGTAACTTTTGATTATTACTTTTAACGGTTACAACATCTTGAATTACACATGTATTTGATTTCTTAATTATATGCTCACTTTGACTAATAGGTTTATAATCGCTTTCTGGTTTTGTATGCAATATATATTTGGGGCCATTAAATAAGAATGGATCCTTATTTGAGCATTCTTTTTTGCAAGGATTTAAACTGAGGTCATGGTGAATATTACATGCAAGATTTGCATTTTTAATAGCATTTTTTGTTTTATTTGTGATATAATCGCTTTGACGATTTAAATTGCGATTATTATCTGGCTTTACAACTTTATAATTACCAGTAGATATTACAATTCCTGGTTCTAAATTTGATATGCACTGTAATCTTTCATCAATCATTCCACGTGTAGTAATTACAGATTGTTTAACTACTGTTGGGTCATTTAAAGATGTAACTGCTGATTGCACTATTATACCCATACTGTAGTTTCCACCATAGCCACGAGCATCAGGACCATTCATAGGTGTTCTAGGTAAAGAACGAGAAAGAGATGTTTGTCCTACATATCCTTGACTACGATGCGTACCATTTAACGAAAACCCTTGTTGACCTACACTCATGTTGTTGTATTGGACTTGTGTTTTTCTTTTAAGTGTTGCTATAGACATATTTTATTGTATATAATAATAAAATATATTTTTTATTTATTTAACAATGGTTTATGGGAATTGAATCCAGTAAGTTCCATTGCAAATAAATGTAGAAGATAATGATGATAATGTTATATTACCACCTGTTGTGGGTGTTGTTTGACCACTTGCATATAATGGAGCAACATCGGAAAATACTATTACATCAATACCAGCATTAATAACACGCATATTTACTTCAACGCCTAAGCAATTATTTGTGTTTGGATTAGGTAATGTCAAATCTGCATAAGTATTATTAGCTCCCGAAATAAATACATATTGAGAAACAGGTTGTAATTCAAGTGGGTTATCACTAGTATTATATTGTACTACAGAATAAGTAATACTTGATGAACCAACTATAGTATTTGCAAACAAACGACCTGTAATATTTACATCATTTGTTACGTTTATAGAATTAAATGACACATCGCTGGTAGTATCTAATGATTGGTCTGCTCCAGGGCCAGTTGGGCCCGTAGGACCAGTATCTCCTCTATTACCAGTAGGACCAGTAGGACCCATAGGACCAGTATTGCCAGTAGGACCAGTAGGACCCATAGGACCAGTATTGCCTCTATTACCAGTAGGACCAGTAGGACCCATAGTTCCAACACCTTGTGGACCAGTAGGACCCATAGTTCCAACACCTTGTGGACCAGTAGGACCCATAGTTCCAACACCTTGTGGGCCAGTAGGACCTTGTGGGCCCTGAGGTCCATCCATACCATTTGAACCTATAATAGCACTAATAGGTATAGATTCATCAGGATAATTTGCATATATTCGGCCATTAATATTTACATCATTGGTAATATTTAAACTATTAAATGACACATCACTCGTAGTATCCAATGATTGATTTGCGCCAGGACCAGTGGGACCTGTATCTCCTGTATCTCCTTGAATTCCTTGCTCTCCGTCATTACCTGCAGGGCCTTGAAGACCTTCAGGACCTTGTTGTCCTACGTCGCCTTTATTTACTATTTTATTCCAATATAAACTGTTTTCCAATGTTATTGAATTATTGCTATCTACGTATTGAAGACATAAATATAAACTTCCATTACTAGTTACTACATCATATGCGCTATATGAATTGTTTAAATTCCATAATCCTTGGTAGTTAAAACCTTGACCCGCATCTCCTTGATTGCCTTGTGAACCCTCAACACCTTGATTGCCTTGAGGACCTTGAGGACCTTGAGGACCTTGAGGACCTTGTGGTCCAGTATCACCTGTATTACCGATTGGTCCAACATCACCTTGTGAACCAACATCACCTTGAGAACCAACTGGACCTTGAGAACCAACTGGACCTTGAGAACCAACTGGACCTTGAGAACCCTGTGGACACTGTGGTCCATTTCCTTCTATGGCACTCAAAGGAATACTGTTACTAGGATAATTTGCATATAAGTAACCATTTAATGAAATGTCTCCACTGACAAATAAACGCCCGTTTAATGATAAATCCTCTGCAATTATTACAGAATAGTTTGTAGTAGTAATGTTAAGAACATTTTTATTTGTATATTGTTCAACAGTTAAATTACCTTGTACTATTAAATCAGTTGTAATGTTTACGCTATTAAATGATACGTCGTTTGTTGTATTTAATGATTGGTTAAAACTTGGGCCAGTAGGTCCTGTATTACCCGTATCTCCAGTGGCTCCAGTTGCCCCAGTATTTCCTGTGGGTCCTGATGTACCCTGTGGTCCTGTTAAACCTGTGTCTCCTGTTAGTCCAACTGTATTCGCACCAATTACTTCTTGAATCATCATATGTGCATAATCACCATTGTCTACTATTGTACCAGAAGGTATTTGAATAGCAAATGTGTGAGTTCCAGCAGAAATATTTTCTATATTAAAAATACATGGTATTGTCGTATGGATAGCATTCGTGTTAAAAAGTATAGATGAACTAGCAACAATATTACCATCTACTAATAAATTAAAAGTTCTTGTTGCAACACCCGAATTTGTCCATGCAGTGAAACTAGTACTAATTATTAATGTTCCACCTAATGATGTATAACTAGCTGTCCAATTTGGGATTGTTGCTGGACCAGTTATATTTGCATTTGGAGCTGTTGAAATAGCATTATCTAACAATGTAGTAAATTTAATTAAACCACCTGCTGAACCAGTTGGTCCAGTTACACCAGTTATACCAGTAGGTCCAGTATATCCTGTATATCCAGTAGAACCAGTACTTCCAGTAGATCCTGTTACACCAGTAGTTCCTCCACCTTCTATAGCACTTAATGGAATACTGTTTGCAGGGTATGTAGCAAATAAACGTCCATTAATACTTACATCATTTACAAATGTTTTGTAACCACCAATGTTTTGGGTAGTAATTAAATCAACATATTGTATTAGCTTGTAAAAATTTATGTTCTTAATAAATCCTCCTGGGGTTAAAAAAGTCATATCCATATACAATGCTGTTTTGCTTGTTCTCAAAACAGGTCCATAAACCAATACATCATTCTTATAGAAATTAACATTGGTTCCATCATATGTAATGTTAAAATTATCATCTGTAGTATACGATGACCCACCAGAACCCATATATGGAATTAGGGTACCGCTTAATGCGAATTGGAAATCAGTACCTGTAAAATAAAACGCATAATCTATAATATTATATCCTGTATTATTTACTGGGTTTGAGCAAAGTCCTACCATTTGTGCTCCTGCTGTTTTACTTCCGACTTTAAATCTCATAGTGACAGGTCCTGTATATCCATTTACTGTGTAAGCATTTTCTGACCACCCCCCTTGAGTTATTGAAGTTACTGTTGTATTTGAGTTTGTAAAAGAGAATACTGAAGTGTCCGTTGCTGTCCAAGTAGAATCTAATGGTATTAATGCTTCTGTTGATGTAGACGCAGGCCCTGTTGGTCCTGTTACACCATCGTTACCATTGTTACCTTGATTTCCTTGAATACCTTGGGTTCCTTGAGGTCCTACATCACCTTGGGGTCCTACATCACCTTGGGGTCCTACATCACCTTGGGGTCCTACATCACCTTGGGGTCCTACATCACCTTGGGGTCCT
>Ga0114975_10000594_pt1 | contig 27265 bp, 16 predicted proteins | sample S_130626_EF_Meta_FD_87031 | JGI IMG/M metagenome (GOLD analysis project Ga0114975, IMG submission 87031) | Freshwater microbial communities from Lake Simoncouche, Canada to study carbon cycling - S_130626_EF_MetaG | ecosystem: Environmental > Aquatic > Freshwater > Lake | place: Lake...
CAATATTATGATTGATTTGTTTTTTCATAAATTATTTTTTTATGATTAATGGCTTTGCGTTTTTTTGAGCAATTAACGCAAGTTCCGTAGCTAATAAACAATGTGCTTGTGACATTGCAGTTTCCGTTCTATTCAATATATCATCAACCAATAATCGACCAAATGGAAGTTCTTCATTATTACAATCCATGTAAATCATTTCTTTATTATTGGCCATATATAAATGATTACCCCCTTTATGTCCTGAAAGAATATCAGTATTTTTTCTTACTTCAATATAACCTTCTGTTCCTAAAATAGTTAACCTACCATCACCCCAAGTATCTAAACCATTGGGGGTAAACCAGTCAACCCTTATATAACCAGCACCTCCATTTCCGCTTAACATAATATCCCCAAAATCTTCAAATAAAGGATATTGAGGATAATTCAAATTTCCAATTTGCGACATTAAAACCTGAGCTTGTGTGCTTCCTGTAAAATACAAATATTGATCAAACTGATGTGAACCAATGTCAGTAATGATACCGCCAAATCGCTTTTTATCAAAAAACCAATCAGGTCTAGTTGGAATATTCATTCGATGGGGTGCTAAATTTACCGTTTGAATAACTTGTCCAATGGCACCTTGCCTAACTAAATCGCCCGCCTTTGTAGTTGCTTTATTTTCCAATCGTTCGCTATACATAATCATGTAAATGCGTTTAGTTTGCTTTTGCACTTTTCTCACTTCTGCTAGTTCCTCCAAGGTTATGATACCTGGCTTATCGGTTAAATAATCCTTTCCATGTTGCATGGCCCGAATACCCAAGGAAGCGCGCTCATCCGGTATGCCGGATGATAAAATAAGTTGAATACTATTATCTTCTAAAAGTGATTGTTCATCCTTAGCTACAGGACATTTAGGATAAGCCTTTGTGAATCCAGCTAATAAATCCGGCTCTTTAGCAAATACACCGACTAATTCACCTCCCCCATTAATAACTGCTCTTACCATACCATAAATATGATTATGGTTGATATTAATAACTGCAAACTTTATACGATTAGCTTGAACCTTAGTAGTGACAGGAAATAAAGATGATTTAATTTCCTTAGCTCCTGCAAATAAGGGCATCATCATCATAGCTCCTGATGCTTTAGTCGCATTTTTTAAAAATGAACGACGGTGTTGATTATTATTCATACAACAAATTAATCAAAATTTTGGAGAAGCATTTACCATTCAAAAAAAAAATACGCAACAGAAAAATCTGTTGCGTATTTATATAAAAAGCAGTTAGCAATTATTAATAACCAGGATTTTGCATTGCTTGTTTTTGTGCTGAAGTTAAGCTTAAACCTCCCGCTTGAATTCCATCCAAAAAGTTTTGTGGAATTGGGCGTAAAACATGATAATCTTTAATATTACCAGCGCCATCAGGATTAAATGCCTTAACTCTTGGAACTAATGTTTTAGTTCTAGATAAGTCCTCCCAACGCTTGTATTCACCTACCAATTCACGTGAACGCTCGTTCAATACTAAAGCTAACATTCTGTCATAAGTACTTGACAAACCTAATGTGCTAATAATGAATTCGTCCTGTGCTGGTAATGATGCAATGTTTGTAATATCTAAACTTGCTGCAGCAGCAGTTGTGGTTGCGATATTATTTGATTCGAAATATGAGTTTTTAGGATAGAATGAAATACCCACGCCTGGTGATTGTAAAGACGCTGATAACAAAGTGTTACCACCATCCCAATACTTATCTCTTGCTTCACCATTAGCATATCTTGCACGATTTCTCACTGCATTAATGTATGGTAATGCGTCAGTATAACTTCCAGTTCCAGCTTGTGCTAATCTGATTTTTGCTTCTGCAGCAATTAAATAAGTTTCAGCTGCTCTTGCTAAAATGAAGTCTCTATGACCTTGTACATCGTTTAAGGCATTTCTAGAACCATCCATATGTTTACTCATAGAAGGGAAACCTTGACCAACTGTTGTAGGATCAGTATAAAGTGCTCCGTCTTTAGTTGTACCATTAGGATATGCAACATAAGTAGTAGGAATTGTTTTTCCAGTTCCTCTTGTATCAGTAACTGTTTTCAAGTTTTTAGTTAAAGAAAAGCGCGTATCTCCAGGTTGGTTGATAACAAACATAATACCTAGGTCGCCTTGCACCCATGGAGCTGATGGACCAGACTTGTTTACAGCACTCTTAGTACGGTATGATTTCCAAAAACGAGAGTCGTTTACCAAATCATAAATACGATAATCATAGTATGTGGTAGCCAATCTACTAAATGGACGATCGCCAGTTAAGTCACGCGCCATTTGATCCTGAACATCATATCTTGATACAAAATATAAGTGTTGTGTACTACCTGTATTTTGTAAAGTATTAACGTCATTTGTAAACTGAGCTGATAAAATTAACTCAGGTAAAGTTTCATTTGAAGAATTTATAGCAGTGAAGTTCCATAATGAACCAAAGTCTGATGATAATGGATGCTTAGCAATGATCGCATCACATAATGGTGCGATGGCAGCTAAGTCAGCTGCTTTGGTATCTGAATTCCAAGAACTGTTAATTTCACTAGCACGGCTTAATAAAGCTTTAGCTAAATAATGGTTTGCAGCGTCTTGCGTGATTCTTATTGGGCTACCTGTTGTAGGTAATAAACTTGCTGCTTTTGTGAAATCAGCAATTACTTGTGCAAATACTTCTTTTGCAGATGCGCGAACAAACTCAGTTTTTACTGTGTTGATCGGCGTTAATTGCAATGGAACACCACCATATTGACTTACTAATCTGAAGTAATTGTAAGCACGTAAAAAATAGCCCTCTCCTAATGCTGTATTTTTTATTGCAGTTGAAGCCGAAGTACTTTTTGTTGCATTAGCAATTAATAAGTTAGCATCACCAATTCCAGTATATAAAGCATCCCACTGATAATTTGACAAAGCAGTATTACTACCTGAAGCAACTACAGTTGGTCCGTATGTCGCATCGTAGTTATTCCATGGTGAATTTGAAGGGTCACCTCCAATTTTGAATTCATCCGTTCCATATTGTGTAGTACAATAAATCCACTCTCCGTTTAAAGGAACGTTAAAAACTTGATATTGTGTACCCACAGACAATTGTTGAATACCCGCATCTGTTGTAAAGAATTCGGTAGTTCTTGCAGTGGTAAGCGTTTCTGTTAAGAAATCCTTATTGCATGACGAAGTAAAAAATACTGCCGCAACAATTAAAAGCTTATTTAAAAAATTATGTTTCATATAATCTAAAGTTATTATTGTTTAAAATGTTGCATTAATGCCAAGTGTAAATCCTCTATTCCAAGTTGGTCCAACTACGTCCATGTCAAGATGTTTAATCTTTGAGAATAACATACCTGGATTAGATACTTGTGCATACGCTTTTAAACTTGAAATGCCAGATTTTTTACCCAATTTGTTAGCATCGAAAGTATAGCCAAGTGACAAGTTTCTAACTTTCACGAAAGAGGCATCCATATAACCCAATGCAGTGAAATAAGCATCACTAGTTGCACCACCCGCATTAAAGATTGGCTTTTGATAATATGCGCCTGGATTTAATGGAGTATAATAATCAATCACTCTTTGCATACTTCTTGCAGCTTGACCTTCACCACCTGTATTATACATGTAGTTTAAGCGGCTGTAAACAAAAACAGAGAAGTCCCAATTTTTATAAGTGATTGAATTGGTCATACCTAATACCCAACGTGGTCTTGTCCAACCAATAATTTGACGGTCATTATTTGGATCAATTTTATTGTCCTTGTTTAAGTCAGCTACTCTAACACTACCAGCAGAAAATGAATTTGATGTGTATTGTTTGAAGATAGTTGAGTCAGTTGCTTGCCACAAGCCTAAAGCTTTATAACCATAAATTACACCAATTGGTTGATTGATAAACCAGTTATTGTTAATATCATCTTGTTTACCATTTGATAAAGACACAATATTTTCTTTCTGCCAGCTTGCATTCAATGTTGTTGACCATTGTAAATCTTTTTGTTGAATATTCACAGTGGTAACGCTGATATCAACCCCTTGGTTGGATGTTTTACCAATATTAGCGAATGTTGATCCAAAACCAGTTACGGTTGGAATTGATCTAGCCATTAACAAATCTGTTGTTTCAGAAGTATAAGCATCAATTGATCCAGAAACTCTTCTTTTGAAGAATGCAAAGTCAATACCTGTATTATACTGTGCTGTTTTCTCCCAACCTAAAGCTAAGTTTGCCAACGCAGCATTTGGTATTGCTCCAGGTGAATTCGTTCCACCATAAGGAAGGAACAAAGCCGAAATAGAACCTTGAGTAGAGTATGGTGAAATAGCAGAGTTACCTGTTACACCCGCACCAATTCTTAATTTCAAATCATCCACCCAGCTTACGTTAAAGAATTTTTCTTTATTAATTCTCCAAGCTAAGGCAGCTGATGGAAATACTGAGAATTTGTTTCCTTCAGCTAATTGAGAAGCACCATCTTGACGAACTGATGCAGTTAATACATACTTATCTTTATAGCTATAATTTAATCTAGCCATATAAGACAATAATTGTTGTTGTATTAAGTCAGATGCTGTACTTAAGCTACCTGTAACAGTACCGCTAGTTAAAGCATTCCACTTTTGAGATGGCACAGGAACACCGTTTCCAATGATACTGGTTGCTTCCTTATCAAGAGCTGTTTGGCTCATTAATAAAGTAACTCCTAAAGTATGATCTCCCAATGTTTTATCATAATATAATAAGTGATCCAACGTATAGGAGAAATTTGTGTTTTTATATAATGCTGCATAGTTGGTGCTACCTCCATTTTGAACTGAGTTACCATCAACATAAACACCATTGCTAGAGAAAGAGATATCTGGACCGAAGTTTAAACGGTATTTCATGCCTTGTAAGAAAGGAATTAAATTACCAATGTTTAATTGTGTGTAGACACTTCCAAAAGCACGTAATACTTTTCTTTGATCTTGGCTATACATCCATTCATCTACTACGTTCTTAATCGCATTATCACCTCCTGGAAATAAAATTCTATTACCTAAAGAGTCATAAGGTTGTGCATAAGGATAAATTCCTCTTGCTGACTCATACAATCCACTGGCTGGTGAACCAATGGTAGCAATACCTGCACCATTTTGGCCGTATTCTTGAGTGCTGTATGTTGAACTGATATTTGCGCCGAAAGATATCCACTTTGTCGCATTTACATCAACATTTGCTTTAACTGAATATCTTTTATAAGATTGGCCCTTAATAGAACCCGTATTATCTAAGAATCCAAAAGAAGCATATCCTTTTACTTTATCTGAACCACCACTTACGCTTAATACATGATCAGTAGTGATATTTTGTTTTGAAACCAATCCTCTCCAATCTGTATCAAATACTTTTGAACCATCCCATGTTCCAGTTTCCCAACCTCTAGCAATGTTTTTCCATGCAGTAGGATCGGCTGAAGCTGCGAAAAGAGATTTATCATTTGCAACAGTAGGTTGGTCACCTCTTGGGTATTTACTGATACCTGTTTTGTTATCTAAACCAGAATAGTAATAAGCCCATCTTTTATAGGTGATATAATCAGCAGAATTAAACATTTCAGTATTATCTACTAAATTATCTAATCTTACAGATGAATTAAAACTTAAAGTTACTTTACCCGCTTTACCTTGTTTAGTCGTAATAATGATTACACCATTCGCACCACGAGATCCGTAGATAGCTGTTGCAGAGGCATCTTTCAATACGTCGATAGTTTCAATATCATTAGGGTTTAAATAATCAATACCACCAGAAATTAAAGGAATACCATCCACTACATAAAGTGGAGAGTTAGATGCTGTTAAAGAACGTACACCACGAATGGTAACTGAACCAACTTGACCTGGACGTTCGTTTGAAGTAATGTCCACACCCGCAACCTTACCTTGCATTGCTTCTACCGCATTTGCAACAGGTCTTGATCTGATGTCACTTTGATTAATTCCAGCTACTGCACCAGTAACGTCTTTTCTTTTTACCGTATTGTAACCTACTACCACCACTTCTTCTAAGGCTTTAGATTCAGGTGATAAAGTTACATTTACAGATGAAGTTGTTTCATTGAATGAAACAGCTTTGTCTTCATATCCTGTAAATGAAAAACGCAATTCCCCTTTAGCGGAAACTGTTAATTTAAATTTACCGGCAGCATCTGTCAATGATTTTGCGTTGCTATTAACAGCAGCAACGACAACACCTTGTAGCGCTTCTCCTTTTTCATTTCTGACAGTTCCTTCAATCGAGCGAGAACCGCCTTTTTGTGCATATACGTTTTGTTGTGTTAACCCAAGCATCATAACGCTTAAGAAAAACAAACGCATAAAAAACATACACTTTTTTTTCATGTGGCAATGGTTTTTTAATATCAAATAATAAACTTTTGTTTAAATTAATGACGTGCAAGTAATTGTCTTCGGCAATAAATCACTGAATGGATTGAGCAAGCACATCGTTTAATCGTTTATGAATATACATAGGAAAACTCTTTGCTATTATTTAATTATTAACAATTATTTACGAAATCGTTTGCACCAAAAATCACCGAATTTTCATAAAGGGCAAAAAACTACCCATTTATCGCACAAAACCTTTTACCAGATTGAATTTGACGTGATTTATTAATTATATAATAAATTCCAAAAATTTCAGGACAGTGCATAACAGTGTCCATTCATAAACAAATGAAAATTAAATACTTCTGCTAACCCCAAGTTCCAGCCCTCTTAATTCGGCAAGGCCTTTTAGCCTTCCTATGGCACTATACCCAGGATAGGTGGTTTTATGTAAATCGTCCAACATTTGATGACCATGGTCTGGACGCATTGGAATAGAAATATTCCGTCTTCTCATTAGTTGTACCACTTTTTTCATGACTTCATACATATCGGTATCGCCATTTAAATGGTCAGCTTCATAAAAATCACCGTTTTCGTAACGCTTTGTATTTCTTAAATGGAGGAAATGAATTCTATCGCCAAATTTTTCTAACATGGCTGGCACATTGTTATCTGGTCTAGCGCCTAAGGATCCAGTACAAAAGCAAAGTCCATTGGCAGCAACATCCACGCAATTGATAATATCAGCTAAATCCTGTTCATTACTTACAATTCTTGGTAGACCTAAAACCGAATAAGGAGGATCGTCGGGATGAATTGCCATTTTTAAGCCATGCGCATCTGCAACAGGAGCAACTGCTCTTAAAAAAGCAAATAAATGTTCCTTTAATTGCATCCTATCAATGCCTTCATAGGTTTTTAAAGCTGCCAAAATTTGTTCAGGAGTGAAACTGTCATCTGTTCCCGGTAAGCCCAATAAACAATTTTGAAAAACATAATCCTTGTCAGCTTGTGACATAGATTCGAATTTATTTTTAGCTCGTTCTAAATCCTTGTCCGAATATTCCTTTTCAGCATTGGGTCTTTTTAATAAATACAAATCAAAAACCATAAATTTTTCGAACTCGAAAAACAGCGCTTTGCTTCGATTCGGTAAAGTATAGGCTACATCCGTTCTTAGCCAATCCAAAATGGGCATAAAGTTATAAGTAACCACTTTCAACCCACAGGCAGCAATATTTTTTAAACTCGTTTTATAGTTTTCAATGTACAATTCGTATTGGCCATTTCTTTTTTTAATATCCTCGTGCACTGGTAAACTTTCAATAACCGTCCAAGTCATCCCAGCTTCTTCAATTAAAGCCTTACGCTTATTAATTTCTTCTACGGTCCAAACTTCTCCAACTGGAATTTGATGCAAAGCAGTTACAACGCCTTCACAACCTGCTTGTCGTATATCCCACAAGCTTACTTTATCGTGAGGACCATACCATCTCATTGTTTGATGTAGCATAAAAAATATTTTGTCTAAGTTATTGAAAAAATAGAAATAGCCATTTGAAAATTACGAGTTGTTATTTATAAAGCTTTAAAATAAATGCTTTAAGGCTGATTTAATTTTAAAAATTTGAATAGAATGTATAGATTTACACAATGCACTCGTTTGCATAAAAACTTATATTCTAGTTGCAAGTTATCGAAAAAAATAAGCCTTAATGCTTTAAAAAAATGAAAAATAAAATTATTTACACATTACTGATTTTATTGTCAGTCACTAAATTTAGTAAAGCATCAGATGGGTATGACTTATGGCTAGGTTACCATAAAATAAATAACGTTTCCATAAATTCTAACTATAAAAAAATATTTAGTTCAATTTATATAAAAGATGATCAAAAAAATGCGACCATAAAAGTCATAAAAAAGGAACTGACATTGGCATCAAAATTGATGATTGATGCAGCCCCTCTATTTACAACAGACAGTAATAATGCAAGTATACTTTTTAGGATTGAAGAACAAAGTAAAGACATTAGTGAAGAAGGCTACGGTATAAAAGCATGGACAAAAAATAACAAAAATGGGGTTGTCGTTTATGCAAAAAATGAAGTGGGGTTATTATATGGATGCTTCGCACTTTTGAGGGCTATGCAAATGCAGGAAGACCTAAAAACCATTCATTCCATTAGCTCTCCAACACTTAAAATTAGAATGCTTAATCATTGGGACAATATTAATAGAACCATTGAAAGAGGATATGCTGGTAATTCAATTTTTAATTGGCACACTTTGCCTGACTATATTGATAAAAGATATATTGATTATGCAAGGGCTAATGCATCCATTGGTATTAATGGAACTGTTGTAACCAATGTGAATGCAAATGCACTATTTCTTACGCCGGCTTACTTATTAAAAGTAAAAGCACTTGCCGATGCATTTAGACCATTTGGCATCAAAATATATTTAACTGCACGGTTTTCTGCTCCTATTGAAATTGGTAATTTAAAAACCGCAGACCCGCTTGATTCAGCAGTTATAAAATGGTGGGCCGATAAAGCAAAAGAAATTTATAATTTAATCCCTGACTTTGGAGGGTTCCTTGTAAAAGCAAATAGCGAAGGGCAACCAGGACCTCAAAATTATAATCGCACCCATGCCGACGGCGCTAATATGATGGCAGCTGCTGTTGCACCTTTTAAAGGAATTGTTATTTGGAGAGCTTTTGTTTATAGTAATGAAACACCCGAGGATAGGGTTAAACAAGCTTATAATGAATTCAAACCATTAGATGGAAAATTTAGTAAAAACGTATTAGTACAAATTAAAAATGGTCCACTTGATTTTCAGCCAAGAGAACCCTTTCATCCCTTGTTTGGAGCTATGCCTAATACACCCGAAGTATTAGAATTTCAAATAACACAAGAATATTTAGGACAATCAACGCACTTAGTATACGAGGCACCTATGTTCAAAGAAATTTTAGAAAGTAATATTAATGCAACTCAAAAAGTAGTGGATGTATTGGAGCATTCAAATAATGAATTAACTGGTATTAGCGGTGTTGCAAATATTGGTAGCGATATTAATTGGTGCGGACATCCTATTGGTCAAGCCAATTGGTATGCATTTGGTCGTTTAGCATGGAATCCTCATTTAAATGCAAATGAAATTGCAAAAGAATGGATACAACTAACATGGAGTCATGATAAACAAGCGATTGACACCATTCAACAAATCATGATGAGCTCATATGAAAACATGGTTAAATATATGACGCCATTGGGACTTCATCACATTATGGGTAACGGGCATCATTATGGTCCTATGCCATGGGGCAATACACTAAACAGGGAAGACTGGAATCCGGTATACTATCATAAGTCTGACACCTACGGAGTTGGGTTTAACCGCAGTATTTCAGGAAGCAATGCTATTGCACAATATGACCCATTTGTTCAAAATAAATACAAGGACAGTAGTACATGTGACGAAAAGTTTTTATTATGGTTTCATCATATTAGCTGGAAGCATAAAATGAAAAACGGTAATCAATTTTGGGATGAACTATGTTATCAATACAATGAGGGAGTGAATGGTGTAAGACAAATGCAAAACCAGTGGCAAAGTGTAAGTACGCATATTGACGAGGATCAACATTATCAGGTAAAGCAATTGTTACAAGTTCAATTAAATGACGCCATTTGGTGGAGAGATGCTTGTTTACAATACTTTCAAACTTTCAGTAAATTGCCACTTCCAAAGGGCTATCCCTTACCTGCTCATGATTTAAAATATTATCAATCTTTAAACTTTCCTTTTGCACCAGGCAATGGAAAATAATTTGAACTTATGAAAAATAAAACACAACAAATTGCCATAGTAACAGGTGGTGGATCCGGCATTGGTTTAGCTATTGCTGAAACTTTTGTAAAAAATAAAGTAAAGACAATAATTATTGGTCGTGATCAAAAAAAACTAAAAGCAGTTCAATTAAAATTGGGTAAGGATTGTGAAATTCAATCCTTTGATTTAAAGGAGAGAAAAAATATTCCTGCATTAGTGAATAAACTAGTCAAGAAATACGGTGACATTGATATTCTTGTTAATAATGCTGGCATTAATATGAAAAAGCCATTGATTGAAGTAAGTGATGAAGATTTTGACAATATTATTGAGACCAACTTGCAATCCATATTTTCTTTAACGCGAGAAGTGGTAAAACATATGTTGCCAAGAAAAAAAGGAGCTATTATAAATATCAGTTCAATGGCTTCTCAATATGGAATTCCAAAAGTAATCGCTTATACGGCGTCAAAAGGTGCCATCGAAGCTATGACAAGAGCCTTAGCTGTTGAGCTTTCTCCAAATGGCATTCGAATTAACTGCATTGCACCTGGATTTATTGCAACTGAGATGAGTGCAAAAGCTTTAAACAATGACCCTGAACGTAAAAACAAAGCATTGGGACGAACGCCAATGGGATATTTAGGAGAACCAAAAGACATAGGTACTACTGCATTATTTTTAGCTAGCGATGCAGCTAAATATATTACAGGTGTAATATTGCCAGTTGATGGTGGTAACTCTATTGGTTTCTAGAAAAATTTATTTACTTGGCTTCAAAAAATCTATTTAGTTGGCTTCAAAAAATGATTTCTTAATTTATTTCAACAAAACCGGCGTCATTCGTTAAGCGGTTGGATGTACAATAAAAACCATATTTTGCACCAACCCATACTCCTTCAACCGCTTTGAAATTTGCAAGGATGGAAACGAATTTTTTTCCATCTATACTATATTCAAAATTAGCATTCGCTCCTTCTTGCAAATTCATACGAATGAATATACTAGCAGGAGCATTAGTTAATAAGGTTGTCGACTTTTCAAAACCACCTTTATCGGCTTTATCGCACTCGATATAATTAAGTTGTAAGCCATTTACTGTATTTTGTAATTCAACAGCGGCATATGATTTTCCAAATAAAATGAAACCTGTTCTCTCACCCACCTGTAAACTAGTAAATTTAATTTCCTTTGTAATCGTAAATTTTTCAGCAGGTAGCTTTGCTAAATATAAAGCGGGGAAATTCCAAAGATTTGGTATGCTGTCATTTTTCAAAACTGCATAGTGTCTAAACCCATTGCTATATTCCATTCTCCATGTATTCAATGGTGTTGCATTCCACTGAAAATTTAAAGATGTCGATATTGAAAAATTCTTATCAGCGTCCTCAACATTTTTCAAATTTGGACTTTGTATTTTAGGATATGCATAGGATGCAACGGGTGTTCCCACACCATCACCATCTTCATCTATTCCAATAACCGGCCAATCATTTTTCCATACCATGGGTTGCAAATGCGTAATTCTTCCATAAGCACCCTTGTCCTGAAAATGTAAAAACCAATCCTCTCCAGTATTTGTTTGAACCCACGCTCCTTGATGTGGCCCATTGGTATTGGAATTGCCCTGTTCCATGACTTTTTTCCTTTCATAAGGTCCATAAATATTTTTTGACCTTAATACAATTTGCCAACCCGTACTTACACCACCAGCTGGCGCAAACACATAATAATAGCCGTTACGCTTATAAAATTTTGGTCCTTCCACTGTTGGATCTATTCCATGCCCATCATAAATAAGTTTACCATCGTTAATAATATTTGTACCGGCCGCATTCATTTCTTTTAATGCCAATACCGATTTAATACCTGCTCTGCTTCCTGCATAGGCATGCACTAAATATGCTTTCCCATTGTCATCCCACAAAGGACAGGGATCAATCAATCCTTTACCAGCTAATACCAACAAAGGCTCGCTCCAGGTACCTAAAATATTTTTTGATTTAATCATATAAATTCCAAAATCTGGATCTGGGTAGTAAATATAAAATTCGCCATTATGAAAACGAATACTTGGCGCCCATACACCTGCCCCATGTTGTACTTTTTTATAATAGTCTGCAGGAATATTATTTTTTAAAGCATATCCCAATAATTGCCAATGAACCAAGTCATTCGAGCTTAAAATCGGTAAACCGGGAACAGAAGTAAAACTTGACGCAATCATATAAAACTTATTACCTACCCTTATAGCATCGGGATCACTAAAGTCTTCGTGAATAATCGGATTGGTATAAGTTTGTGCTTTTACGCTTCCTATAAAGAGGAAGTAAAATAAAAATGCGATTAATAATTTTTTCATTACTTGGCTTTAGGAACAATAATGTGGTCATTCAAATTAGTATTCAACGCTTTTACTTCTTTTAATACCAACTGAGCAATTAAGCGAGCACCTAATTCTGAAAAATGGGTATTGTCAATTTTTCCCTCGGGATAATTAGGATGTTCACCCGGTTGTAATTGTAAAAATAATAGTGTAGACTTTTCTTTTCCAAATGTTTGATATAACTCCCTACTCTTTGTATCCAAGTCGATGAATAAAACCTTTTCTTTTTCGGCCACTTCTTTAACTAATTCATCGTAGGCTTTATGATTTTCTAAAGCTATTCCAGCACTATCAAACTGTCTTCTCGATACGGGTGTAAATAAAATAGGGGTTGCTTTTAACAATCTAGTTTCTCTAATAAATTGGGTGAGGTTTGATTTAAAATCCTCAGGGATAGTATAACTTTTCTTTTCTGGCACTTCGTCGTTATGACCAAATTGAATGAACACAAAATCACCTTCCTCAGCTCCATCTAACACTTGTTTCCAAAGTTTTTCATTGATAAAGGTTTTAGTGCTTCTTCCATTTTTAGCCAAGTTATTCACCTGTATCGTTGAATCCCAGAAATGTACAAAAGGCATTCCCCATCCCGTTTCAGGATATGCTGTAGTTTGCTTAATGGCAATAGTACTGTCGCCACATAACCAAATTTTGATTTTTTTAGGAGGTGTCGCGGATATCAATGTGACCGCCATTAAAATTCCTACTATAAATTTTTGCATAGTATATTTTTCAAATTGATTATGTATATTTTTTACCACTGCCCAATTATAATAAATACTTTCTTAAACCATGAAACTTATGTGTTCTAATAGCCTCAATGACAGCTTCAGCATTTAATAAAGCACCCTCCTTATTGGTATGTGTATGATCCTTTGGAAAAAATTTATTCACTTCTGTTTCACCCAAAGCATCATATTTGTCTGCAATATTTGTATTTAAATCAATATAAAAAGCCCCTGTTTCCTGGGCAATTTGCATGGCCCAAACCCTGTAATCATCACTTCGTTTTAATTTACCATTTTCAAAGTTATTTCTAGGCACTAATGAACATATGATAGGTATACCGCCTTTTTGTTTTGTTTCATTTACAAATTTTCGAAGGTACCATCCATAAGTATGTACAACTTCTTTGATTTTTTTAATGGGATTATATATTTCAACGCTATCATCGCTAATTCCTTTCAAGGTTCCCCTAGCCCTTGCAGTGTCATCCAATGGGCTCGCATCATTATGTCCAAATTGAATAAGCACGAAATCTCCTTTCTTTAAATTGGCTGAAATCTTATCCCATCTTTTATCAGTAATAAAAGTTTTTGTACTTCTGCCACCAATTGCATGATTTTGAATATCCATTTTAGTGGTATCAAAATAGGGTTGTATCAAACTTCCCCAACCCCATAAAGTATCTTTACCAGTTCCATCTCCATTTTTAACTGTAGAATCTCCGATAATATATAATACAGGCTTACTACGTTCATATATAACAAAAGAGCTGAGCAAGACAAGTGCAATAAATAAAACTAAAGGAGAACGGAAATTAAAAAGGGATTGCTGTTTCATAATAATAAATTTATCAAATTTTGAACGAACTATTCACGCTATAATTACTACTTAATATAATAAACCGGTTTAATCACAATATTTCCATCTAATCCCGATGGTTGTATTGACCATTTTGAAGCATCAAACCCTTTATAGTTAATATTGACAAAATTAATTTCGTGATACTTGCGCCATTCCATATTATTCCTATCCATGTATGCGATTCTATTAGCCATTAAGTTAGCCACTTCAATATTAATGGTATTATCTCCTTCCTTTAAAAACTTACCGATATTCAATTGATAAGGAATGCTCCAAATATATCCAGCTTCTTTTCCATTCACAGTCACTTTTGCTGATTCGTATAACTTATCCAATGCTAAAATATAGTCATCGGCGTTTTTAGTTTTGATCGTGAAATGAGTGGTATAAATCCCAGTACCTGAAAATGATTGGGTTGTAGAATCATTTGTGAGATTTGTCCAAGGTTGCAATTTATCTAATTTTTTAGTTGAGGGGATAAATGGACCACCATTAGAAAAATGCAAATTCCATTGATCATTTAATGAAATGGGTGAACTTGAATTTGTAAAATACGGATAGGGTTTATCATTAACCGGATTTAAAGAAGCTTTTACAAATAGGGCTTCGCCCGGTTGCAACTGAATCTTTACCATGGTTGTATTACCCTGCTTAGTAAATTTTGCAATACCGGTTTCGCCATTTAAGGGATTCAATATTAATACCGAACTACAAGTAACATTCAATGTTATATCCTGATTGATCGTTTTTGTTGTATGATTTACGATATAATAGAACTTATCTCCATTCACATCTCTTCTTATAAATTTAAGACCAAGGTCGGTTAAGGTTTCGCGTTTTAAATTGATATATTCCAAGCCTTTTTCAACATTGTTTGCAATTACGATACGGCCCGTTCCAACTATTGCCTCCTTAACATCATTGTTTATAGTTGTAACATTCAGTCCTTTTATTAATTCACTCAACTGTTGATTTGCATTTTCTTGTAATTGCATACCAGGCAATTGTGATGGGAAGTCTTGTAAAATCACAGTCATTCCTTTTGAAGCCAACGCAATTAAATTTTTAAATGTTGCTATGGGCATGTATTTGCTTTTTGAAACAAGCAATACTTTGTATTTAGCCCCCTTCTCTGTAATTTTTATTTCATTATTTTTTACGATTGCTTCTGATAACATTTTATCTGAGACAAAATCAATACTATAGCCACGATTTTGAAGTGAATTTACATTTTTATAAAAATCAGTAGGATGCAACCATTCATCAACATTGTGAACTTTAAATGTCATGTCTAACCCCTTTGCATTAGACCATTGGTCATACACAGGCCAGTAAGCTAAAATTTCATTGTCTGCATTGCCTGCTTGTAAAATAGATTGACACCTTGTAACATAATCATTTAACCCTGTAATATGTGGCCATAAACTATTGGTCGGAACAAAATTTACAGAGGCATAAAACAACCAACCGGGCCATGCTACATTAGGAGGAGTATAAGTAGTACCATGATAAAAAACATGATTCACGCCCGCTAAAAATGTTTGTTCTAATTCGGGTTTACATTGACTCCATGATGTTTTAAAGTGCTCCGTTAACCATGTAAAAGTCTCACTAGAAACAAATGGTTTTCCCATAACGTGCGCAGCAGAAGATGCAAATTTTAACATAATTGGGTCAGGATCAACATTTCTAACATCGGCAGCATCACGACGAATACCTGGAATATCAAACTTACTACTTCCAAAAGTTTCTGTTTCAGGAATATCAACTGCAGCATATAAGTCTAATATATTTCCTGGTGAACCATGGGATTCATTCGTATTTTTTGATCGCTTATCATTTGCCCACTTTGTAAATTGATGAGCAAAGTTTTGCAATAACAAATCATTGATTGTTTCTCTATAGTCACATTTTATTTTTGTTGTAATGGAATCGGCAACATTGCTAACTAAATATTTTAAATAAGGCTTTAAATCATACCCTCTTAACAATTTAAAATCTTGAAAAAAGTTAGGTGTCCAATCAGCATCAAAAACCTCATAACTATCATTGTAAAAAGAACGCACCCCATGATTACTATTTCCAAATGCAGTATCAAATGTTTTAAAATAGTTGGTCACTGCATTTGCTGAAAAGTGATCTAACACCCAACCTTCTCCACCATAAGCAGCTCGTTTTACTTTTTGTCCAGTTTTGCCAATGAACGCTGCATATATATCCCAATTTCCTTTAACATCGGTCCAAATTAATTGACCATCCACCCCTACTTTGTTGGTGATGTCTAATACATTTCCAAGTGAATCATAAGCCATCACAGAGGACAAATAACTACCCGGTACAATAGCTTGTTTTTTGTCTTTATGTAAAATTATATCGTTAAACGGTTGCGATTCATTGATACGATAATGTTGTACAATTAATTTTGTTGCAGCTTCTTCCATTTTAACTTGAGGTCCACCAATTGGCCATCCCGTTCCTACTGAGATATCAATACCCATGTGAAGTTTTGTTGCTTTCAGCGTAGTATAGTCTAAGGATTGCATCCAAGCTGGAGAAAGGTATTTGATGTATTTTTCTTCATAGCCGATAGCTCCATATATAGGAACAATAGCAGCCCCTCCAAAACCAGCTTTATTCAATGTAGTTAAATGTTGATCTATCCCTTCCTTGTCAACTGCACTTCCCATCCACCACCATCTTGTCCAAGGTTTTGCTTCCTTATTAAATAATGGCCATTGTGTAATTTTAAATTGCGGATCTTTTTTTATTTCAACCGCATATACATTATCAGTTCCTTCAAAATTGGCTCTAAATATGATCCACTTCCCATCAGGACTAAAATGAACATTTGGTTCTAAACGATAATTTTGATGTTGCATGTTTACCAATCGTTCACTTTGCAAACTATCCCCTGAAGGTTTAAAGTAATATATCCATTGACCATCCTTTGCTCTTGCAACTTGCCCAGGATCTCCGCCATCACCGCAAAATTGTTTCATGTCATCTGAGATGTTAAAGTGAATACTCCATTCATCTCTTTTTAATCTATACTTGACTTCCTTACCTGTTTCAACATGTGTACCTGCTACAAAAAATGTTTCTCCTTTGGGTTGTTGCAAATCAAACCAAATTGTTTTACCGTCTGGCGCGAACCATTCATGACCAGCAATTTCCATGTCCATGGTACGCTTATGCATTAATTTAACCTGTTTTGTATTAATATTTATATGCCAAATACGATCCAATTTATGCCATGGACCTTCATGACAAAACATTAATAAATTTGGTTGTGTAGGAGAAAACTGTACATGACCAAGCCAAGTTGGTTCGGTATGAATGACCTCTAATTTTCCTGTCTTGATATTGATGGTAAATAAATCATTGGGTTCATGCGCATCAAAAATGCGGTCAAAGAAATCCTTTTTTTCTGGATATTTTTTCCCAATTGCTATTTGTGCATCGCTTGCTTTTGAACCGGCAAGCATGGTTTCGTCAGCATTCACAGTAGCGATATATCCCTTATAATTTGCTGGAAATACAAAAAGTAATTTAGATTTTTTAGTGATAAGGTTAGCTACAAAAACGCTATCATTATATTGATAGTATAAATTTTGATATTTTTTTCCTACAATTTCTCCAGTAATTCCTTTTTCTGCGAACGTTACTTGTTCAATTGCAAGATTTTTAAGATTTACAGTGTACGCATTTCTTAAAGAACGCTCAAGACCAAAAAAAATCATTTTTGATGCTTTCGTAATGGGGTCAATAATAAAAGGATTGTTATGAAAATAGAAACTAATATTATTACCTGGTCGTCTTGTAAGTTTTATAATTTTATGTCCGGTGCGATTGTCAATCCATTCATTAGGCATTGGGCCATTGCCTGTTTCTAAAACAGGAATTTTTGAATTTAATGACAACAAATCATTTTGTGCAAATGCGTTTAAAGAGAAGAAAGCCAACATTAAAATGAAAGTCAATCTTAAACATAATTTACACATAGTATCTAATTTATGGTTTGATAGCTTGATAGGCTTTTAAAGATATTAATGAAGTAGGTAATGCTTTTGTATTCCAAGCTTCATGAATAACCATGGCTGCACCCCTTGAAGAACTTTGTGGTAATAAAGCAGCAAAAATTTGCAATGTTGGAAATACATAGGCCAATAAACTCATATAAATCGAGTTATTACTAAAACCTCCGTCTACAAAAATGGTTTTAATTTCTTTATTTAAAATTAAAGAAGTAGAAAAATATTGTTGTTTGATAATATCCAAAATGAAATCGTGATAAGCCGCCTCATAATGCGTATAATTCTTCAAATCCTTAGTTGAAAAGGAAGAAGGATTTACACCAACTGGAATAACTGCATCCAAATCACCTAAACTAGATTGATTAATTAAATTAAAATCAAACAATATTGTTTTATAATAATCTAGTGGCTTATTAAAATGGTTTGCTAATTTAATAATTACTTGCTCATGCTCGTATCCGGCAAACAATCTTGCTGCTTTAACCGGCTTGCCTGTATAACCCATATAACACAAACAATCATTTTCTAATTGATGATGTGTTAATGGCGTATCATTAAATGGATTCAAGCTTATACACCAGGTACCCGTAGAGATTAAAACAAATGGGTCATGAAAATATTTTAAATAGGGTATCAATGCAGCACTACTATCATGTAATCCAATTCCAACTTGTAAATCATGATGATCAATATTTACTTTTGTTGTATTGTTTGGTGCAATAATGGGTGCTAGTTTATGGATAATTTCACTAATCTTAACCCAGTTATGATAAGCTTGCTTGGTGTAATCCCACAATCCAGTATGACAACCAATACTCGTAATATCAGTACTTACTTGGTTGGTAAATAAATGACTAATAAACTGTGGCAAATGCATTGCTACTTTTACTTTTTCAAATAGCACAGGCTGTTCCTGCTGTAAACGAAATACTTGTAATCCTGAATTCAAACTCCCTAATTTAGGAGATGCAGTTTGAATATAAAATTTTCCGTCTTGATTATATTGGGCATCAAAATTAAGTTGCAATTGTTCAGGATAAGCTTTCAAATAATTATACAAAGGTGTCAATAGTTTTCCTTTTTCATCAAAATAGACAAAGCTGGCACCGTATGCAGAAAAATTAATAGCCTTAACTTCAAAATCGGGATCAGTTATAATTTCTTTGATCATGTTTACTGCCCAAAGCGACAAAACTGCAATGTCTTCGCAAGCATCTCCGTCCTCATCAACTGTTTCCTTGATGGATAAGGCACTTTCAAAAACAACCTCATATTGCTCATTAAATAACAAACATTTTTTATTGGTCTTCCCAATATCTAATATGGCAATAACAGGTAATCGCATAAACGAATCGTAAATATTATAATCCTGTAGCTATGGTTTTTTCGCCTCTTGATTTGATAAGATTTGATCTTACATTAGCTGACCTAAACAATTGGAGAGGATCTAATGCAGCACCTGCTCTTAATCTTGCTTCAGCAAGTATTGTTCGCACATCAGTTCTAAACGCAGCTTGTAAAATTTCCTGACATTTTACCGTATCTAAATTTAACTGAGCTTCTTTTAATGCTTTAACATCAACCAATAATGCTTGTGCATAGGCAATTTTTATAGCTTCCACCGATTGTAATAAATCTTCCAATGGATCTTTAACATTATGGCTTGCATCAATCATCCATCCTAAGTCACTAGCATGGTTCAATCCTCTAGCATCCATGCCTTCCACTAATTCATTGAAAATTAAAAATAATTTATATGGATCAATACTTCCTACGGTTAAATCGTCATCGCCGTATTTTGAATCATTAAAATGGAAACCTCCTAATTTTTGTTCATTTAAAAGCAAGGCAACTATTTGTTGAATATTAGCGTTAGGTAAATGGTGTCCTAAGTCAACTAAGGTATATGCTTTTTTCCCTAGCTTAGTTGCATATAATAATGATTGTCCCCAGTCTCCAACAGTCATAGAATAAAAATTGGGCTCAAACGCTTTGTATTCGATAAACATTTTCCAATGGTCAGGTAAGGCTTTATAAATTTCTTCTAAGCCTTGTAATGTATTATTAAATGCATTTCTAAAATTCAATTGTCCTGGAAAAGAAGATCCGTCTGCTAGCCAAACAGTTAAGGAGTCGGATCCTAATTCAATACCATGATGTATTACTTCAATATTGTGATCAATAGCTTGTTGACGTGTGTCTTTATTTACATGCTGTAATGATCCAAACTTATAACTATGTTTTTGATTAGGTTGATCTTGAAAGGTATTGGAATTCATAGCATCAAACTTTATACCATAGTCAGCTGCCAAATTTTTGATGGCTTTAGGATTAGCAGGGATATCCCAAGGAATATGTAATGAAATAGCACCGCTTGATTTATTTAAAGTATGTAATAAGCCAATGTCTTCAATTTTTTCCTCCAAACTACGTGGTTCTCCACCCCCTGCAAATCGACCAAATCTTGTACCCCCAGTACCAAGTGCCCATGAAGGGATAGCAATTTGATATGCTACTAATTTTTCTATGATTGCTTCAACACCAATTACCTCTTCCTTTAAAATGGAAAACTTTTTTTGATGTTTGGCAATTAAATCTGCGTTATGATTTTCTATCAAGTTTTTATCAACTAACATATCAATTCATTTAAAACCCTAGGGTAATGTTTATAATAATTTACTTAAGGTAAATAAAACACCTCTGAAAGTGAAATATTTACAGGAGAATTATCTGGATTCGTTTCCATAATGTCTTTCATATGACTCCACCACTTTTTCATAATTGGCTGCGATGGTAAACTTTCGAGCGTAACCGTATCATGAATCTTGAAATAAGCGAATAAAACAAGCGTTTCTGCATCTAAAAAAATGGAATACTCACTAATGCCTGTATCACTTAACAATTCTGCTAATTCAGGCCAAATTTCATCATGTCTCTTTTTATATTCTTGCTCATATCCTTTTTTCAAAAACATTTTAGATCCTACTCTTTTCATAATACATATTTTGCTTTTTTCAAATGCCCATTTCATAATGAATGATTACCTTACAAATGCAGCAGCTACACCTCCGTCAACATTTAACATACCTCCGGTGGTTTTGCTTAACAATCCGCCAACAAAAGCAAAACATGCATTTGCAATATCTTCAGGCAATATAATTTCATTCAATAAAGTACGTCCAGCATAATAGGCTGGCAATTCCTCTACTTTTATTCCATAAGCTTTTGCGCGACCTTCAGCCCAGCCTCCACTCCAAATATTACTGCCTGCAATTACGGCATCAGGATTCACTACATTCACCCTGATTTTATCCTTGCCTAACTCTGCTGCATTTAATCTGCTCAGGTGCAGCTGAGCCGCTTTTGCAGAACCATATCCCGCGTTATTTGGACCGCTCACAAGTGCATTTTTGCTTACAATATTAATGATATCACCTCCCATATCTTGCTTACGCATAATTCCAACTGCATTTTGTGTCACCAACATTTGTCCTTTTACTAATACATCATATAGTAAATCCCAGTCTTGGACACTATGGTCTTCAATGGTTTTTGAAATAGATAACCCTGCATTATTGACAATTAAATCCAATCCTCCAAATCTTAATGCAGCTTCTTTAGCGGTTGCTTGGATTGTTTCAGCACTTGTTACATCCAACATGCTTGAAGCAACCACATCCTTTCCAAATAAAGCAATAAATTCTTGCTTTGCTTCTTCTAAACGCTCGGTATTATTGTCTGTTAATAAAACACAAGCACCTTCACTTGCAAATTTCTTAGCAATGGCTTTGCCAATTCCACCTCCACTACCAGTAACTAAGGCAACACGACCACTTAAAGCTTTTGGCTTAGGCATTCTTTGCAATTTCGCTTCCTCTAATAACCAATATTCAATATTAAATGCTTCTTGTCTTGGTAAAGAAGTGTAGGAAGAAATAGCTTCTGCACCTTTCATTACATTAATTGCATTAATGTAAAATTCAGCTGCTACTCTTGCCGTTTGTTTGTCCTTTGCAAAACTAAACATGCCTACTCCAGGATAAATTATAATGACAGGATTGGCATCGCGAATAGCTGGGCTATTAGGATGTTTGCATGTATTATAATAGTCCGAATACATTTGTCGATAAGCTACAAATAAAGGCTCAATTTTTTGTTTAATAGCTGCTATGTCAGATAAATCATCAGTACTTCCCAAGTTTAAAACCAATGGCGAAATTTTAGTTCTCAAAAAATGATCAGGGCAACTTGTACCTAAAGGCGCTAAGCGGTCCAAATCATTTGAATTGATGAATTCCAACACACGAGCATCATCAGTGAAATGACCAATCATTTTTGTTTGTGCAGAACAAAAGCCTCTTAAAATTGGCGCTAATGCAGCCGCTTGAGACAATCTATTTTCAGCATCTAATGATTGTATTTTTTGACCAGCAAAAACGGCTGATTGTTTTGCAATATTTTCTTGCAAGTATTCAGCACATTTTTCAATTACTTCTAAAGTGTTGATATAACTTTCATACGCAGTGTCTCCCCATGTAAATAAACCATGAGAGCCTAGCATGATTCCAATAATTCCAGGATTATCATCCAAGCATTGCTTTAATTGTAAGCCTAAATCAAACCCGGGTTTTTGCCAAGGCACCCATCCTATTTTACCACCAAATAATTCTTTAGTAATTTTTTCGCCATCCTTACTAGCAGCAATCGCAATAGCAGCATCAGGATGTAAATGATCAATATGTTTGAAAGGTAAAAAACCATGTAAAGGGGTATCAATACTAGGTGCTTTAGATGCTAAATCATAAATACAATGATTAAACAATTCAACCATTTCGTCTTCATGTGCTAAACCACGATATACATTTTTCAAACTTCTTAATCGATCAACATATAAAGCTGCTAAACCATTTCTTTTCATGGTTCCTAAGTCACCGCCACTTCCTTTAACCCACATAACTTCTACCTCAGCACCCGTTAAAGGATCCTTAGTCATTGCTTTACAAGAAGTATTTCCTCCTCCATAATTTGTTAATCGTAAATCAGCGCCTAATAAGTTGGAACGGTATACTAACAATGCCACTTCATCCCCTGACATAGCTGCCGCTTTTTCATCATCCCATAAATAACTTACATGCTTGTACTTTGTCTCTAAATTTTTCATTTTTTCTATTTCTTGTTTTCTATTAATTCTTTTCGATTAATTATTTCAATGAATTGCCATATCCTACCACCAATACCGATATGATTATTGTGGCAATACCTATCACAATTGTCGTTAATGTTTTTTTACTAACCCCTTTCCATTCTTTTAAAAATAGTCCCCACATATTGGCTATTAAAATAATAAAGGCCATATGCAGTATCCAAGAACTTGGTCCATTTCCTAATCGGCTCTCTCCCATACCATAAAAAAAGAATTGCAAGAACCAAGTTGTTCCTGCTATTGCAGAGAAAATATAATTTTTTAATAAGGGAGTTTGCTTATTGGTATAATCTCCAAATGTTTTATTTCTTGCATTTAAAATCATGCACCAAATAAAATTAGTCGTTAATCCGCCCCATAACAACACAACATAAATAACATTATTACGGTATAAAAATTCTCCTTCACCTGGATGAGCAAGTTTCCACGAATCATTTGCAATGGTCCCCATGCTTTGTCCTGCTTCCAAACCAAAATTGAAACATGCACTTAACACGCCCGATACTATGGCTACAAACATACCTAGGGCAAACTTATATTCACTAGACACTTCCTTCATTTCTTTTTCCTTCAATACACCGGCTTTGCCACTAATAATAATACCAATTACACAAATAACTAATCCCAGAATAACTGTTAAACCCCAACTTGAACTTATCATTGCGGTGAATGTATCTTTCCCGTCAACAGGATTAAAATCGTAATAAATGGCTGGAATAATTGCACCAAATACCATGCACAATCCAAGTATAATACTACTTCCAAGTGAAACACCTAAATATCTAACACCAAGGCCATAAGTTAAACCACCAATACCCCATAAAACTCCAAAAGTATAGGTAAGCAGTAATGTAGCAGTTGGCGTATTTTTTATGATATCAGCAAAACCCGGAATAGTTAAATAAGCTGCTAAAGGCGGAACAATTAACCATGAAAAAAGGCCCCCTACAATCCAAAAACTTTCCCAACTCCATCCTTTTACTTTTTTATAAGGCATATAAAAACTGCCAGATGCGAACCCACCAATAAAATGAAAAAGAACACCAAATAATACTAACATAGGTTAAAATTTCAATAGGAAAAGCAATATTGCGCAATCATCGTAAAGTTAAATATTTGGATTTAAACGCTATCATGCACCATCATGGTAAATTGGCGGGTTTTAAACTCGTATTTACAATTTTTATTATAAATTGAGCATTGATATGATAAAAAAGAACAACTTATTTCAACTACTTACCATTGACTATATTTCAGCTACGCCCAAATACCTGCAATTAGCCAATGGGGTGATTAAGGCTATTGGGGAAGGTAAATTAGCAAAAGATGATTTACTGCCATCTATCAATGAGTTGAGCTTTGAGTTTGAAATATCTAGAGACACTGCCGAAAAGGGATATAAATATTTAAAGGAAATTGGTGTAGTAGGATCTGTACCTGGAAAAGGTTATTTTATTAAATCGGTAGATACTAAAATTGAATTAAAGATATTTTTATTATTCAACAAACTAAGTCCTCATAAAAAAATAATTTACGACAGTTTTGTGGCAGCACTTGGCGATATCGCATCAATTGACTTTTATATTTATAATAATGACTACTCATTTTTTAAAAAACTAATAGAACAAAAAAAGAATGATTACACGCATTATGTAATTATTCCTCATTTTAATGAGGGAGGCGAAAATGTACAAGAAATATTAAACGCTATTCCTTCAGACAAATTAATTCTATTAGACAAGCTACAACCAGGCATCAATGGTAAATTCGGAGCCGTGTATGAAGACTTTGAAAAGGATATTTACCATGCATTAGAGCAGGCTTTGCCTAGGTTAACAAAATACACTTCGATAAATATTATTTTCCCAAAGGATAGCTATTTTCCACAGGAAATTCTTCAAGGATTTTATAAATTTTGTCAGCAATACGCGTTTAATTACAATGTAATACACCAAATACAGGATCAACCAATTAAAGAAGGATCGGTTTATTTATGTTTGATGGATATTGACTTGGTAAACTTGATTGAGCAAATTTTACCAACTAAATTAAAAGTTGGAAAAGACGTTGGGGTAATTTCTTACAATGAGTCTCCAATGAAAAAAATTATTTTAACTGGCATTACCACTATATCCACCGATTTTGAAATGATGGGTATGAAGGCAGCTCAATTAATTATTGATAAATCAACTGCGCATATCCCTATACCTTTTTCATTAACACTTAGGCCTTCACTGTAGCGGCAATCAAGGGGGAATATGCTCAAATAATAGAACGCTTTTTATTTACATTCTACATTTTGAGTAAGAAAATCAGCTGCACCCAAAGCCTTACTTCTATCCGTAGGTGTCGACCCACCAACCATTATTTTAAGTGCACCTTTTACAAAAACACTTTGTCCTGCATCATTAATTAAATTAAGCATTTCAGGGTTGATTGCAAATTGAAGGGTTTTACGCTCACCAGGTGCTAAAGAAATTTTCTTAAAATTTTTCAATGCCATAATGGGTGCATCATTGCCAGCATTTGGATGTGAAACATATAATTGTATTACTTCCTCTCCCAACATTTTACCTGTATTGCTAATCGTAACAGTTGCAGTCAATGATTCATTGTTTGAAATGATCGATTTTGATAGTTTTAGCTCTTCATATTTGAAGTTGGTATAGCTTAAACCAAATCCAAAAGGGTACATAGGTTCGGCATTCATAAAACGATAGGTTCTACCTTTCATTGAATAATTTTCATAAGCTGGTAATTGATCAAGTGACTTTGGAAAACTAATTGGAAGTTTTCCTGATGGAGACACTTTGCCAAAAATAATATCAGCCACTGCATTACCGCTCTCTTCTCCAGGATACCAAACTAAAACAACTGCGTCTGCAATTTCATGCACTTCTGTTAAATTCATTGGACTTCCGCCAGTAATGACAGCAATAACAGGTTTTGAATTATCTTTTTTTAACGCTTTTAAATATTCAATTTGATTAGCTGGAATATTATAATCCAATCGATCACCACCTGTTTTAGATAAAACAGACTCACCTTCCTCTCCTTCCAAATAACCAGTAATACCCATCACAACAATCGTAGCGTCTGAAACTTTTGCTTCGCCAGTTGAAAACTTAGAAGCCTTTGTGCTATCACCAACAAGTGGTGTACCAACTCGGAATTGTAATTGAGAACCGTCTTGTATAGCTGAAGTCAGTCCTTCTAAAATGGTTACATATTTATCATTAACTCCATAATAGTTGCCCATTAATGCATCCATACTTGCAGCATTTGGACCTGTCACAAAATATTTTTTTAAGTCATTCTTCAAAGGCAGTATTCCATTATTTTTTAACAATACAATTGATTGCTGTGCTACTTTTCTTGCCAATGCACGGTGTTCACTATTGTTAATGGAAGCTTCAGCTAAATTATCAAATGGTGTTGAACCCTTTGGATCAAATAGGCCTAGTTTGAATTTAGTTCTTAATAAAATACTTAATGAATTATCAATTTCTTGTTCGGTCACCAACCCTTTTTTAACTGCTTGTACCAAATAAGGAAACGCATTTCCACATTCTAAGTTAACGCCACGCTTTAAAGCCAAAGCAGATGCTTCAATGGGCCCAGGCAAAATTTTATGTCCCCCAAAAAAATCACCAACTGCCCAGCAATCTGAAACCACATGCCCTTTAAAGTTCCATTGGGTTCTTAAAACATCCTTCAGTAAGTATTGATTACCGCAACAAACTTCATCATTCATTTTATTATAGGCACACATTACCGCTTCAACATTATTTTCAAC
>Ga0114975_10000596_pt1 | contig 27215 bp, 30 predicted proteins | sample S_130626_EF_Meta_FD_87031 | JGI IMG/M metagenome (GOLD analysis project Ga0114975, IMG submission 87031) | Freshwater microbial communities from Lake Simoncouche, Canada to study carbon cycling - S_130626_EF_MetaG | ecosystem: Environmental > Aquatic > Freshwater > Lake | place: Lake...
CCTCTATTCCATGCTGCTTGTAGCGATCCACCAGTTTATGGCCCGTAACGCGAGAAATACCAAACTCGCGGCAGAGCTCGGAAATACTCTCGCCCTCAAGGTGACGGGAGACAAAACGCACTCTTTCATCCATCTTGTGACACTCCTTCCACGGCATAGCAGTTCCCTCCTATGCCAAAAAACTGTAAAGGATGTGTCCGGTATTAACTGTTAACTATGTCTCAGGATGTTCACTAATGGAATCAGGCACTTAGAGAAATCTAGGTGCTTTTTTTTGCCCAAAATTTGCACTACACAGTTTTTGACTTCAAAAAAATAAGACTGTATATTTTAGTAATCTTGCTATTTCGTAACCCATGGGTTAGTATTCTTCTATTGAAACGTTACCTATAGGTTTCCATGAATAAGCAATTCCGTGATCTTCAGACCCAGCAAATGGACGCACTTCTTGAAACTTGGAGAACGGCGCAATTAAGCGCGCGCCCCAGGTCTGGTTGGGTGCGTGCCATTCGTGAGTCCTTGGGCATGTCTGCTGCAGCCTTTGCTCGACGCTTGGGCATGACGCCTGTTGGTGTTCGCAAACTGGAAAGCGCAGAGGCGTCAGACGCCATTACTTTGGCCAGCCTACGAAAGTTGGCCCAGGCCTTGGATTGTGAGCTGCAATATGCATTGGTACCTCGAAATAGATTGCAGCAGCAGGTGAGAGACCGAGCCGAAATGGTTGCACGGGAGCGTTTGCGCCCAATTGCACATTCCATGGCGCTAGAGGACCAAGCAGTCCAGGGGCCACAGAACAAGCTCCAGCTTGAGGTGGCCATCAAGGACCTGATCGAAGGTTCTCGTCGCGAGCTCTGGTGAGTTGTTACACATGGAATTTCATTACGCACCAGGGGCAACCCCACTCGATCCTGACGAAGCGGCAGGTCTGGTGCCGACACACATTACCACCCAAGGTGATCTGAATGCCTGGGAGCAGGTCAACATTGCTCAGGGGGATCGCTGGGCCGCACGCCAGAAAAAACGGGACCTACTGGACGAGGGGTTCATTCGCGAACTGCATCGCAAGATGTTTGATAAGACCTGGCAGTGGGCGGGAACATTTCGCCATAGCAATAAAAACATTGGAGTGGACTGGACGCAGGTGGCGTTTAGGTTGCGCAACTTGCTGGACAATTCAAAATATCAAATCGAGAACCATGTTTACGATGCGGATGAGATGGCAGTGTGGTTTCACCACCAACTGGTGTGGATTCATGCATTCCCTAACGGCAACGGACGCCATGCGCGTTTGATGGCAGATCTGTTGGCAATGCGTCTTGGTCGACCGAGACTGACCTGGGGCGGAGGTGAGGCCACCATCACCTCAGTGGGAGTACTTCGCGATCAATACCTGACAGCCTTGCGATCAGCCGATCAGGGGCAGATCAACGATTTGCTAGCGTTTGCCCGCAGCTGAAACTACTCGAACCCACCCAATTCTCAACAGCCAACGCCGGAATACGTTCAAACTTGCGAACGTTATTGGTAACCAAAACCAATCCTTCACTTCTCGCGTGTGCCGCGATGTGCAAATCATTCACACCAATAACCAAACCGCTTTTTTCCAATACGCTGCGGATCGAACCATAGTGTTGTGAGGCTTTTTCTGTGTATGGCAGCACTTCCAAGCGACTGGCAAAGTCTTCGATGACCTCTTGGTTTTGAGTGACCCTCACACTCTTTTCTGCGCCATGGTGCAAATCTGACATCGTGATGGCCGATATTGCCATGCGGGACGCATTTTGGTTAAAAGTCTCCAGCAATTCGATTGGGCGACGCTTCATCACGTAGATGACAATGTTGCTGTCTAGCAAGTACTTGATCATTAAAGTGACTCACGCTCACCTTGGCTCTGCGACGCACGCTCTGTCATGAAGTCATCGCTTACAGCGGGTCCATTTAAAAAGAAGGTGTCCCAAGACTGGGTGGCAGGCGCAATTACACGCTCGACGCCTCTGGCGCGAACCAACACCTTTTTTACGCCCTCAGGCAGGCGCATATCTGAGGGAATTCGGACGGCTTGCGATCGGTTGTTTGTAAAGACAGTGGAAATTGACATAGCAAATTCTTTGTATATAGCAGCGACATATAGCAATTATAGGAATTGATTGGGAGTCAGGCAAGTACACTTTTGCACCCAATATCGCGCTATTTCCGAGCCAAAAAAATGGCGCGAATCTATAAATCGCGCCAGAATCGCGCCAAAATTAATATGGTCTATTGCGTTTATTTCGATTAATGCTAATATTGCGTTTAGGATCTCAAAGAAGATTCGTTTATTTATTTTCACTGCCAGGAGAAATCAATGAGTCAACACGTTCTAGATCCAGCAAATGAAGCTGAAGCCGAGATGGCTGCGACCGCACGCGCATGCTTAGTTACGGCTTTGGATCACTCAAAAGCTGAGCGCATAAAAGTGACCATCAACACAGGCGAGGGAGGGGCTGAAATTCCAGAGTTGCATTTGCCACCTCGCGCGTTGAGATTTTTTGCAGACGTTTTACGACAGATGGCTAAACGTGAGCCAATGATCTTGGTTCCACAAAAGTGTGAGTTAACTACACAAGAGGCTGCCGCATTTCTAAACGTATCAAGACCGTTTGTGATTAAAGAAATTGATGCCAAGAAATTGAAGTGTCGTCTCGTCAATAGCCATCGTCGCATTGAGTTCGAAGAGCTGCTGCGCTACCAAGAACAGCAAAAACTACGCTCAGAAAATGCACTAAAGAATCTTCGTAAAACATCAGATGAAATTGGCGAGGAGCTGTAAATGGCAATAAGTGGGCGTTACACAGCTGTCTTAGATGCTTGTGTATTGTTTTCTCGATTGCAGCGCGATGTTTTGCTAAGTCTTGCTCATGCAGATTTGTATACGGCGAGGTGGACTCAAGAAATTGAAAATGAGTGGACATCCTCACTCATAGCGAGATATCCAGATGCAATAGAAAAAATACCTCATCTAGTTAAGCAGATGCGAGAGGCAATACCTGACTGTTTGATCGTAGATTACGAACCTTTTATACCTACTTTTCAATTGCCTGATGAGAATGATCGGCACGTATTGGCTGCTGCAATTAGGGGAAATGCAGATGCAATTGTCAGTTTGAACACAAAAGATTTTCCAGCTGATGTACTGGCTCAGTTTGACATTGAAATTCAAACGCCAGACCAATTCGTTTTGAACCAAATCATGTTGCATCCTCCAAGAGCATTAACTGCGATCAAAAAAATGCGATCACGTTGGGATCAACCAAGTTTGACGGCTGCAGACATGGTTGATTTATTTGAAAAGAGACAGTTACCTCAAACTGCGGCTCATTTGCGCGACGTCTTGGACCTAATATAAATTCTTAGGGGTAAGCTGCCTGCTCCTATACCCCCCCCGAAGTTAAACTGCTCATTTCGACACAAAAAGAATGACTTCCATCCCCCACCACATCGCCATCATCATGGACGGCAACGGCCGCTGGGCGCAAAAGCGGCATATGCCGCGCACTGTTGGGCATGCCAAGGGCGCGGCGGGGGTGCGTGAGCTGGTCGAGTTTTGCGCGCAAAAGGGCGTGAAATACCTCACCTTGTTTGCTTTCAGCACCGAAAACTGGAGCCGTCCTGAGGAAGAGGTCTCCACCCTTATGGGCCTCTTCCTGCAGTATCTAGAAAAAGAACTCAAGAACCTCTCCCAAGCCGGCGTGCGTTTGCAGGTGATTGGCGACGTCACGGGTTTTGCGCAAGATTTGCAAGACCGCATCGCCGAAGCCGTCAAAGCCACCGCAGGTAACGACGGCATCGTGCTGACAGTCGCGGCCAACTATGGCGGGCAGTGGGACATTGTGCAAGCGGTGCAGCGTTGGCAAGCGGCGCACCCAAAGGCTGACGCGCGAAGCATCACGCAAGAACAGTTGGCGAAGTATTTAAGCACTGCCCACATGCCAGACCCAGACTTGCTGATTCGTACTGGAGGTGAGCAACGTATCAGCAACTTCCTGCTGTGGCAAGTGGCTTATGCGGAGTTGTATTTCATCGATGTGTTGTGGCCGGAGTTTGATACAGAGCAGTTGGCGTTGGCGTTGGATTGGTTCCAGACGCGGCAGAGGCGGTTTGGACGAGTTAATGACTATATAATTACAGCATAGTGCAACAAAAGAAACTACAAGCCGAAGACGACGAAACCTCCCTCATAGACATACTTCTTTTTCTAAAAGCCAGCAGCGCTAACATCGTTAAATCTACTATGGTTTGCCTCTCAGCAGGCGGCGCTTATTACTTCTCTGTCCCCAAAATGTATGAAGCCTCAGCCACCATCGAGATGGCAACGCTGGCGGGCGAACTGGTTGAGAGCCCAGCGGTTTTGTTAGAAAAAATGAAGTTGCCGATGTACTATTCACCGGAAACCCTTCAAGTCTGCGGCGCAGATGGTGGGTTCAGCTCTCAGGCCAAGTTTGTTGACAAAATCAAACCGTCTATCAATAAGTCTGCGCCTATGGTGTCGTTTGTTACCCAAGCGCCAAGTGCGCAAGAGGCCAAAGCGTGTTTGAATGCGGCCATTGCTGAGGTCTTCAATAATCAAGACGCCATTGCCAAACCCTTGCTACAGCAGAAAAAACAAAAACTCCAGCAACTGAGCGAGCAACTTAAACTTACTGAAGAAATTGGGAAAACCATCACGGTGCAAAAAGGTAAAAGCATCGCATCCGAGCCGCAGTTTTCTGCCCGCACTTTATCTAGGTATTTTGGCTCCGCCAATCCTACTGAAATCAATGACTTGCGATCGCAAATTAGCATCTTAGAGAATGCGCTGATAGCGCCACAAACCCATTCTGTAGCTTTAGTTAGTTCTGTTTTTGCGCCAGAGGTGCCTGTCAACAAGCGGCCTTTGTTCACCTTGGGCTTTTGCTTGGCGTTGGGGGTGTTTTTGGGGCTGTTGGTGACGGGCGTGCAGCGAGTTGTAACAGAGATTCGGCGGCAGATGCGAGAGGCTGAGGGTAGGGTCCTCTAATTTCTTGGGCTAAATCCATTCTCTTGTATGCAACAATGCTAGCTGTTGCGCAAAGGCAAGGGCGCTAGCCTGCCTTTTTCTTTCAAAGTCCGTCCATACAGAACAGAAGTGCCAAGCCTCCAAGCCCAAGAAAAAATCTACGTAGCAGGCCATCGAGGCATGGTCGGCTCTGCCATTGTTCGGGCGTTGCAGAAACAAGGTCAAACAAACATCGTCACCCGAACGCACGCTGAGCTAGAACTCACTAACCAAACAGCCGTGCAACAGTTTTTTGCGCAAGAAAAGCCGACTCATGTTTACCTCGCCGCTGCCAAGGTGGGCGGCATTCATGCGAACAACACGTATCCTGCAGACTTTATTTACCAAAACCTCATGGTGCAGGCCAATGTGGTGGAGGCAGCGTTTAGAAATGGCGTGCAAAAACTGCTGTTCTTGGGTTCTAGTTGCATCTACCCTCGCATGGCAGATCAACCCATGCGTGAAGATGCTTTGCTAACTGGCGTTTTAGAGCCTACCAATGAACCCTATGCCATCGCCAAAATCGCTGGCATCAAGATGTGTGAGAGTTACAACCGCCAATATGGTAAGACCCACGGCGTGGACTATCGTAGCGTTATGCCCACCAACCTCTATGGCCCTGGCGACAACTACCACCCAGAGAATAGCCACGTCATACCCGCACTCATTCGTCGATTTCATGAGGCCAAATCGGCGCAAGAACCTAGTGTTGCGATTTGGGGCACAGGCACACCGCGTCGTGAGTTTTTGTATGTCGACGACATGGCTGAGGCCAGTTTGCATTTAATGAATCTGCCAAAGGAGATTTATGACCAGCATACAAAGCCGATGCAAAGCCATACTAACGTGGGTAGCGGCTCAGACGTGACCATAGCTGAGCTGGCGTACCTTATCTCGAACATTGTGGGTTATGAAGGTGAAATAACATTCGACGAGAGCAAGCCTAATGGCGCTCCACGCAAGACTATGGACAGTTCGCGCCTCAATTCCTTGGGGTGGAAGCCGCAGATAGATTTAAATCAAGGTCTTTCAATTGCTTGCCGAGACTTCAAGGACAAATACGCATAAAAAAATGTTGCAAATAAAATCGAAACAACAACAAAAAGTTGCCCTCATTACGGGGGTCACAGGCCAAGACGGTTCATATCTTGCTGAGTTTTTATTAGAAAAAGGTTACAAAGTCCACGGCATCAAACGACGCGCCTCGTCTTTTAACACACAGAGGATAGACCATATCTATCAAGACCCGCACATTGACAACGCTAACTTCAAGTTGCATTACGGCGATCTGACAGACAGCGGCAACCTGATCCGGATCGTGCAAGAAACACAGCCAGATGAGATATACAATCTAGGAGCTCAAAGCCACGTTGCGGTGAGTTTTGAGACTCCAGAATACACCGCTGACGTTGATGCTATTGGCACCTTACGTTTGCTAGAAGCGATAAGGATTTTGGGTTTAGATAAGAAAACCCGTTTTTACCAAGCCTCCACCTCCGAGCTTTACGGGTTGGTGCAAGAAACCCCGCAAAAAGAAACAACACCCTTTTATCCTCGTAGCCCATATGCCGTTGCAAAGATGTATGCCTACTGGATAACGGTGAACTACCGCGAATCCTATGGGATGTATGCTTGTAACGGAATCTTGTATAACCATGAGAGTCCAAGGCGTGGCGAGACATTTGTTACCCGGAAAATTACAAGAGGACTAGCAAATATTGCTCAAGGCCTAGAAAAATGTTTGTACTTAGGTAACCTAGATGCGATGCGTGATTGGGGCCACGCAAAAGATTATGTACGTATGCAATGGATGATGTTACAGCAAGAACAACCAGATGACTTTGTAATTTGTTCTGGTATGCAGCATAGTATTCGTCAATTCGTAATTATGGCTGCAGAAGAGTTGGGAATTACTTTGCAATTCGAGGGCGAAGGTGTAAATGAGATAGCAATGATTATTAAAATTAAAGGAGTGAACGCTCCCCATGTAGGTCTTGGTGACGTAGTCATAAGAGTAGACCAAAGTTATTTCCGTCCCGCTGAGGTTGAGACGTTACTAGGGGATCCTACTAAAGCAGCGACGAAGCTTGGGTGGAAGTGCGAATACTCATTAAAACAAATTTGCTCCGAGATGGTAGCTAATGACTTAAAGGAGGCGCAAAGGATAGCGCTCATTAGAAATATAAAACACTAATTAATAAGTGATCTTAAGAAAATACATGAATGAGAAAAAAATAAAAATAGCAGTATTAAGAGCTGGGAGACTCGGTGATTCACTTGTGTCCTTTTATGCGCTCAGAACCATTTGTAATTTATTACCAAATTCGACAATAGAATTTATTGCGCTTGGAGCGCCTAAAAACCAAATTGAAATAATAAGGGAGTCTTTACGTTTCTTTGTCGAGCCGGTAATATACCGACCAGTGACAAAAGGAGCTAGTAATTTATTGTATATATTTAAAATTGCTTTTATACTTATATTTAAAAATAAATATGATTATATATTTAGTCTTGAGGCAACTTACTGGGGGGGTAAAAGAGGCATACTTAAATTTTTATTCAAGGAAAGATATATTTCCTTTTATAAAAAACAGAGTAAAAAAATTTCCAAAGAATATGAGCAGGCTTCCCCTATTTTTGAAGTATTAAATAATCAATCGTGTCAATTAGTTATGAAATTGCTTCAGACGGACACACTCTATGAGATAAAAAAAAAGTCAGAGAAGTATAGATACGCAAAGATAGAAAGCTACAAAGTAAAGCCTGAAAAAAATAAAATACTTTTGGGCTTGAATTCAAACATGAAGTCAAAAATGTTATCAATGCACCAGTGCATTGAACTAGTAAGGGTGTTGATAAATATATTTGATGTTGAAATATATTTCGTGGGCGATGAATCTGAAAGAGAGTATTATTCAAAAATAATTGAAAATGATGCAGAATTTAAAAAAATAAAAAATCTTTGCGGCAGTATAACAGTGCGAGAAACATTATTATTGCTTTCAAAAATAGAATGCTATGTTGGATTAGATTCAGGGTTGATGCATTTGTGCGCAGAATTTGAAATGCCAATAGTTGCAATTTTTTCGAATATTGATGTTCCTGGAAGATGGAGGCCGAATGCAAATAAATATTTTGAATGGAGAGATAAAGTGGAATGCGAAGGTTGTTTTGAGACAAAGTGCCCAAAAAAAATACACGAATGTCTTAATAATTTCGACCCAATTTTTGTAGTTAACGCATTAAGAGAATTGAAAGTACCTGAAAATAAATTATGAAATACAAACTACTATTAATCGGTGCGGGCAGGATTGGAAAAAAGCATCTTGAAATAATTAACGAAGACCTTCATGAGAATATTGAATTACATATTTACGATATTAATAATATTGATATAAACTGCAGATCTTACGGAATTACTGCTCAATTCAATAACTTTAATGACTTGCAAAAAGAAAAATATGACGTTATTGTTATATGCACACCCAGCGGGAATCATTTAGATACAGCATTAAAGTTTAAGGATCTATCGGATTTATTTATTATCGAGAAACCTATAGACTTGGATTACGCGAAAGCTCAGGAAATAGTGAAAAACTTTAAGGCGAGTAACAAAAAAATATTTGTAGTTAAGCAAAATAGGTATAACCCACCAATTGTAAAAGTTAAACAGATGATGGATTTAAACTTATTTGGAAAAATTGCACTTGCAAGTGTGCGTGTTCGTTGGACTAGAAATCAAAACTACTATGATCAATCGCCATGGAGGGGGACGTGGAAAAATGATGGTGGAGTATTGGCAAATCAAGCATCACATCACGCCGATATTTTAAGGTGGATGCTAGGTGATATAGAGCAGGTATCTGCTATATCTGCAGCTCAATTGGTTAATATTGAATGCGAAGATACGTTATTAGCAAATATTAAGTTTAAATCTGGTGCGCTTGGTTTAATTGAAGCAACTACTGCTACAAGACCAAATGACTTAGAAGGATCCCTGTCAATACTAGGTGAAAAGGGATCTGTTGTAGTTGGCGGATTTGCACTAAATCGAATAGATACTTGTAAGTTTACAGATGATTCTTTAAATGAAGAATTAGAACGCTATTCTGAGCAACCAAAAGATGTGTACGGACATGGGCACAGAAAAATATACAAAGAAATATTTAAATATTTAGAAAAAAAAGAAGCAAATCTAGTAGACGCTGAGGATGCGCTATTGTCACTCGAGTTGATTTCAATGGTTTATAGGTCAATAGAGAAAGATGGAACAACAGTAAAATATGTTGATATCGACAGACATTCACAGAAACTCGGAAAATGATTAAAGATAGCGATATTGACAAAACTGTTTCTATTATTGAGCCGGTTAACATATATGGTGTGAAAATTGGTGCGGGATCATTTGTTGGTCCTTTTGTTGAAATACAAAAAAACGTAGTAATTGGCAAAAACACAAGGATTCAGTCACACACTTTTATATGTGAGCGCACTTCAATAGGTGATGGATGCTTCATAGCACATGGAGTATGTTTTATAAACGACAGTTTCCAAGATGGAAAACTTGCTAGTATCTCAGGTAGAGAGCTGCAAGGTGCGACAATTAAAAATAATGTGCTCATTGGATCTAACTCAACAATTATGCCAGTTAATATTTGCAATGATGTCGTAATAGGTGCGGGTGCTGTGGTTACAAAAAATATCATTGAACCTGGTAAATATGTTGGAAATCCTGCAAAGAAAATAATATAAAGAGATAAATATAATATGAATATTGACTATAACAATTTAAATAGGCAATGTAAGCCTATAAAAAAAGAAATTATTAACGCTTTTCTAGGGGCGCTAAATGATAATGATTTTATTGGTGGAGCAACAGTAGAACAGTTTGAAAAGAAATTCTCGAGCATAGTGGAAAGAAAATACTGTGTAAGTTGCGCTAACGGTACAGATGCTCTATACATTGCCTTAAAGGCCCTTGAGTTAAAAACAGGAGATATTGTTCTTACAACAGCTCATTCATGGATTGCAACATCGGAAGTAATTACTCAAGCAGGGGGCAGAGTTGTTTTTGTTGATATTGAAAAAAACTCGCCTAACATCTCATTTTTGGAGTTAAAAAATAAATTTTCATCTAAAGTAGTGGGGGTAATCATTCCGCATTTATACGGGATGCCGGCAGAAATTAACAAAATAAGTAATTGGTGTAAAAAAAACAAATTATGGTTAATAGAGGATTGTGCACAAGCACATCTTGCTAGAAAGAAAAATAAACTAGTAGGGACATTTGGCGATATAGCAACATATTCGTTTTATCCTGGTAAAAACCTTGGAGCTTTAGGGGATGGCGGCGCAATTACTACAAATAAAAAAAACCTCTATGACTTCATGAAGGACTACGCAAATCATGGTGGAAAAAATCGGCACATAATGGAGGGTATTAATAGTAGATTAGATTCTATACAAGCAAAATTTCTAACGATTAAATTACCATATTTAAAAAAGTGGAACCAAAAACGATTAGATATAGCGCGAAAATATGTAGAAGACTTAAAAAATATAGGAGACTTAAAGTTCTATGATGGATCAATTGAAGACGGTGCGATCAATCACTGCTTTGCTATTTTAACAGAACATAGAAATGAATTACATCAATACTTAAATGAAAATAAAATAAAAACTCAAATCACATATCCAGTTTCGTTACCTTTTTTGCCTGCATATCAAAGACTAAAACACAATATAGATGATTTCCCTAATGCGTATAAACATCAAGAATTAAATATATGCCTTCCTGTTTTTCCTGAACTGAAAGACTCTGAAATTGAATATGTAATTAAAAAAATAAAAAAATTCTTTGAGAGTCGTTAAATTGAACTTAACAATCGTACACCAATACTACAATAAAGAAGATTCCAGCGGAAGCGTGCGTATGCACGAACTTTTAAAAAAGATAAAGATCCATTTTAAAAAAATAGATTTAATAACAACAAATCAAAATATAAAAGGAAAAATATTAAAAACTGAATCAATAACTGAAGGGAATATAACTATACACTATATTTCAAATCCATATTCAAATGAAATGTCAGTGATAAGAAAAATAATTGCATACATGTTTTTTGTGATAGGTGGAACAATGTTGATTTTGAAAATAAAACCAAAATTAATTTTTGCAACATCTACTCCGCTAACGGTTGGAATCATAGCAATTATTTCAAAATGTTTATATAAAACAAAATATGTATTTGAAATACGGGATTTGTGGCCGCTAGTGCCTATTGCGTGTGGTGCCATAAAAAACAGAATTATTATTAAAATAGCTGAAAAACTTGAGTATTACTCTTTTAGGTACTCAGAAAGTATAATTGTAGTAGCGCCTACTATGAAAAAACATGTAAAAAAAGTATTGGGATGTGTTAATAAAGAAATATATATAGCAACCCACTCCGCTCTGACATACACTGATAAAAATGTATTTTTAGGGGAAGTTGAAAAAAGAATTAAAAAGAAAAAAGAAAAAATAATCTTATATTGCGGAACGTTGGGTGGAGTAAATAATGTCGGTATGCTGAGTGCGCTAGCACATGAAATATTTAATGAGGGAGTAAATTATAAATTAATAGTAGTTGGAAGTGGTAAAAATAAGAATAATTTAATAAAATATGCTAAGGAAAACAATCTAATAAATAACACCATTGAGTTTTACGATGAAGTACCAAGGAAAGAAATATCTATTTTTTATAAAGAAGCGGATATAGCATTATGTCTATTCGATAACATACCAGAATTGTTTACGCATGCTGCACAGAATAAGTTTTTTGATTCGCTAGCCTACGGTGTGCCAACTGCATCAAATTTCAAAGGTTGGCAGTCAAGAATTGCTAGTAAAACTGGAACTGGAATAATAATATCAAATGATTCAAAAGTTGCCCTAGAGCAATTAAAACTATTTTTGGAAAATAAAAATGATATTAATATTAAAATCAACTGCAATAAATTAATTAAAAGATTTAGCTTTGATGAAAGTTCAAAAACTATTATTAAAGCTTTAAAAAATATAAAATAGAAAATTAATTCAGTAATTTAAATCCAATTTATAAAATATTATACAATGACAAAAAAAAGAATATTTGATATAGTACTATCATTTTTACTATTAATCATATTATTAATGCCAATGATAATAATAGCATTTATTATATATATAAAAATGGGTCAGCCTATATTTTTTATACAAGAGCGAGCTGGACTGAATGGACAAAAGTTCAAAATAATAAAATTTCGAACAATGGAAATCAAAGAAATCGACTTTAAAAAAAATGAAATAGAAGAAAATATAAGAATAACAAAATTAGGAAAGTTATTAAGAGAAACAAGTCTTGATGAGTTACCTGAATTATTGAATGTTATTAAAGGCGATATGAGTTTAGTAGGACCAAGACCTCTTTTGCATGAATATGTAATTCTTTATAATGAAGAGCAAATAAAACGTCTCAGATTAAAACCTGGAATTACAGGCTGGGCTCAAATAAATGGAAGAAATAGTTTAAGTTGGGATGATAAGTTTAAGTACGATTTATGGTACATAAATAATAATAATATATTAATCGACATGGAAATAATTATAAAAACAATAGCGATAGTATTGATGAGAAAGGGAATTAATAGTAATAATGATAAAATGATGCCTAGGTTCAAAGGTAACAAATGAAAAGACTGGCAATATACGGTTGTGGCGGGCATGGACTTTGTGTTGCAGACGCAGCCTATAGTTCAGGTTGGCAAGAAATTATTTTTTTTGACGAAGATTGGAGTAGTCAGAGGCATATAAAAAATAATAATCCACCTATAGGTAACTTTAAAGACCTAATTAGATGTAGAAATAACTATGATGAAGCCTTTGTTGCAATAGGAGATAATAAGCAAAGAACAGAAAAAACAAAACAAATTAAAGATATTGGTGTTAAAATTGCGATAATAAAACATCCAAGAGCAATAATATCAGAAAGTTCATATATAGAAATGGGCGCACTAATATGCGCTGGAGTTATTTTACAGTCAAATGTGAAAATAGGAATGTCTGCAATAATCAATACTGGAGCAATAGTGGATCATGACACTTGCGTCGATGAGGGTGCACATATTTGCCCTGGTGTTAATATAGCTGGAAAGGTTAGTATTGGCAAAAAAACGTTTATTGGGATCGGGGCTACCGTAATTAATAATATAGTAATTGGTGATAATGTGATAATAGGAGCGGGTTCTGTTGTCATTAGAGATGTGGGTGATAATTCAAAGTTATCGGGTATTCCGGCAGTTGAAATGTAGAAAAAAATAATTAATAATTAATAAATGATAAATGATAAATAATAACCTCGAATCGTGGCCTAAATTTACAGAAGAAGAGGCCGAGTACGTAAAAAATATTTTATTGTCTAATAGAGTAAATTATTGGACAGGTGATGAAATTAGGAAATTTGAGATTGAGTATAAAGATTATACAAATGCCAATCATGCGCTTGCATTAATGAATGGTACAGTCGCATTGGAGGCCGCTTTAGTAGCGTTGGGAATTGGAAAAAATGATGAAGTAATAGTTTCACCAAGAAGCTTTATTGCTTCAGTATCATGTGTTGTATCTGTTGGGGCAAAACCTGTATTTTGTGATGTTGATAAAATAAGTGGAAATATTACTGCTGAATATATTGAAGAAAAATTAACATCAAAAGTTAAAGCCATAATTTGTGTTCATTTAGCTGGATGGCCGTGTGATATGTATCCAATACTTGAATTGGCAAGAAAGCATGGTTTATATGTTGTAGAAGATTGCGCACAAGCACATGGAGCGAAATACGATGGTAAGAGCGTTGGAACATTGGGCGACATTGGTGCTTGGAGTTTCTGTCAAGATAAAATAATTACGACAGGTGGTGAAGGAGGAATGATTACATGTAAAGACAATAAAATTTACGAAAAAATATGGAGCTATCGGGATCATGGAAAAAGTCGTATAAAAGTTGAGAAAAATTTGAAAATAAATTCAACATTTAAATGGATTCATGACGAATTCGGTACAAATTTACGAATGACAGAAATGCAGGCCGCTATAGGAAGAATACAGCTACGAAAATTAGATAAATGGATCGAAATTAGAAACGAAAATGCATCAAAGATTCAAAATTCATTATTAATCAATAATAAAATATCCGAATTAGTTCGAATACCAAAAATAGAATTAGGTAAATCTTTACATGCATATTACAAACTTTATGTATATTTGAATTTAAATGAGATAAATAAAGTTACATCGCGCGAAGAGATAGTTATGAATATAAATAAGAAGGGGGTGCCATGTTTTACAGGAGTGTGCCCGGAAATATATCTTGAAGATGCTTTTCTTAATAAAAAATTTAAGCCGACAGAAAGATTGATAAATGCTAAAAAATTAGGTGAGGAGTCACTAGTTTTCTTGGTTCATCCTACATTAACGCAAAATAATATAACAAAAACTCAAGAAGCTATAATCGAAACATTTTCTATTATTAAATAATTTAAATTAAAAATTTTTAATAATTATAATTAAATAAAACGAAAGAGTATATGAACGATACATATCGAATTGATGGTCAGAAACTAATATTTCATCCAAAAAGAGTGGCTAAATACTTAGAATCCGAAAATAATTGGGAGGAAGCAAAAAATATCTTTCCAATTTATATGGAGGTTTCACCCGTGGGGGCTTGCAATCATAGATGTACTTTTTGTGCGGTTGATTACATAGGATATAAAGCTAAGATGTTAGATGCGGATTTGTTTGGAGAGCGATTACTTGAAATGAGTGGATTGGGTCTAAAAAGTATTATGTATGCAGGTGAAGGGGAGCCATTGCTACATAAGAAGATAAATCAAATTGTAAAAGCCACCAAGGATGCTGGAATAGATGTTGCTTTTACAACGAATGCGACAACACTAAACCATGATTTTATTGAAAACTCACTGGATAAAACAACGTGGATTAAGGTATCACTTAATGCTGGAACAGCAGAAAATTATTCAAAAATCCATCAAACTAAAGAAAAGGATTTTTACAAAGTAATTTCAAATCTTAAAAATACTATTAAATATAGAAATGAAAACAAGTTAAGTTGTACAATTGGTGCGCAAATATTATTGTTGCCAGAAAATGCAAATGAAATATCTACACTAGCAAAAATTTGTAGGGATGAAATCGGACTTGATTATCTTGTTGTAAAACCATACTCCCAACATAAATTTAGTATTACAAACAGATATAATAATATAGATTACAGCAATTATTTTGAAGTTATGAAACAATTAAAAAATTACAGCGATGATAAATTTAAGCTGATTTTTAGAGAAAATACAATGAAAAAACATGGTGAAAGTGAGGGAGATAGATATTCCAAATGTAGCGCAACACCTTACTTTTGGGCCTATGTAATGGCGGACGGGTCAGTATACGGTTGTAGTGCGTATTTACTAGATGAAAGGTTTAATTATGGTAATCTTAACGAGCAATCATTTGCGGAAATATGGAGAGGCGATCAACGAAAGAGAAATTATCACTATGTAAAGGATGAATTAAATATAATTGAATGCAGAAAAAATTGTCGTATGGACGAGGTAAATAGATATCTTTTTGACTTAAAAAATAACAATATTGAGCATATCAATTTTATATAGGATATATCTTTAAATGAAAGCACTTGTTACTGGATCGGCTGGATTTATAGGTAGTCATCTTGTAGATTTATTATTGTCTAAGGGGATTGACGTTGTTGGTGTTGATAGTCTAGTGACTGGTCGATTGGCAAATTTAAAAAGTGCTTTAAATTCAAAAAACTTTAGGCTTGAAGAATATGACATACGTAAAAATAATTTAAATAATCTATTTGAAGGTGTTGATTGGGTATTTCATTTGGCTGGTTTGGCTGATATAGTGCCCTCTATCGAAAATCCAGTTGATTATTATTCAACAAATGTTAGTGGTACTCTCAATGTACTTGAGGCTTCTAGGCGAAATGGAGTGAAAAGATTTATCTATTCCGCTTCCTCTTCTTGTTATGGTTTGCCAAGTGTATACCCTACGCCAGAGAATTCATTAATATCTCCTCAATATCCGTATGCGCTTACTAAGTATATGGGTGAAGAATTGGTTTTGCATTGGTCAAAAGTTTATAATTTACCAGCAATATCCTTAAGATTATTTAATGTTTATGGGCAAAGATCGCGTACAAATGGAGCCTATGGAGCAGTATTTGGTGTTTTTCTTGCTCAAAAGCTAGCCAAAAAACCTTTTACAATAGTTGGAGATGGAGAACAAACACGAGACTTTACATATGTAACGGATGTAGTCTCTGCTTTTTTTCAAGCGGCTTGTTCAAGTGTTTCTGGTCATGCGATCAATGTTGGAAGCGGTCATAGTCTGAGTATAAATTACTTGGTATCTTTGTTGGGTGGGGGGGAGGTAGTTAATTTACCAAAAAGACCTGGTGAACCTGACTGTACATTTGCAGATATCACGAAAATTAAAAAATTATTAAATTGGAATCCACAAATTAACTTTGAATCGGGAGTTGTAAAAATGTTAGAGTATATAGACGATTGGAAAGGTGCGCCCGTTTGGGAGTCTGATTCAATTGAAAAAGCGACTAAAACATGGTTCCAGTATTTAGAGAGATAAAAAATATGCAAAATGATACAAATAAATTATCGTTAATAAATAGAATAAATGAATTTCATGAAATTGTATCAAAGCCATCTTTTAATATACAAGGTAAAGAGTCTGTATGCGTATCTGAAGGTATGGACAAAATCTTCGATATACTTTTAGAATCAAGAAACTCTAACGGATCGGTATTTATCATTGGAAACGGTGGTAGTGCGAGTATAGCTTCTCATGTTGCAACAGATTTTGTAAAAGTCGCAAAATTAAGAACTTATACACTACATGACTCTTCATTAATGACTTGTATGTCAAACGATTACGGGTATGAGAACGCTTTTTCGAAAATATTATCTGTTATGGCAAAGCCAAATGATGTGCTTATTGCTATAAGTAGTTCGGGAAATTCATTGAATATAATTAATGCGGTAAATAATATGAAAATATTAGGTGGTAAGATTGTTACTTTAAGCGGATTTAATAATTCAAATCCTTTACGTATTTCCGGTAATGTTAATATATGGTTAGACTCATCTGACTATGGATTTGTTGAAATCGGACACCAATTTATACTACATAATATTGCAGATAGATTTTCTAATAAATGAAGTGAGATATTAAAATTAATAATCATAAAATTCAAGATTTATATTGCTTGTCGGGATTAGTAAATGCTTTGCGTAAAGAGGGGAAGAAGATTGTCCAATGCCATGGAACTTTTGATCTTATGCATGTTGGGCACATTCGTCATTTAGAAAATGCAAAGAAACAAGGTGACGTACTTCTGGTGACAGTTACTGCTGATGAATATGTTAATAAAGGGCCTGGTAGGCCTGTATTTAATCAACAGTTACGGTCAGAAAACTTGGCAGCTTTAGCTTGCGTAGATTATGTTGCTATTTCAGATTCTTTAACTGCCCTTGAATCTATAGATATTATCAAGCCGCATTTATATGTAAAAGGTAGCGAGTATCAAGACGATAATGAGGATATTACAGGCAATATTAGTCTTGAGAAAAACGCTGTAGAAAATAATGGAGGATCAATTTACTTTACAAATGATATTACTTTTAGTTCTAGCAACCTTCTTAACAATCACTTTGATATATTTACAAAAGATACGGAAAAATTTCTTAATTTATTTAAGAATAAATGGTGTCACGAAAATATTAATAATAAAATATCTACTTTATCGAACTTAAACGTTCTTGTTATAGGTGATTCTATAATTGATCAATATCATTACTCTAGTCCGATGGGGCAGGCGGGTAAGTCTAATATATTGGCTGTTCGTTATGAATCCGACGAAGAATTTGCTGGTGGTGCCGTTGCCGTGGCAAATCATATAGCAGAATTTGCTGGTAATGTAACATTATTGACAGGTGTTGGTGATTTAGATAACAAAGATGATTTTATTAAATCAAAATTGAAATCAAATGTTGTACCTTTCTTCTATAAATTTAAAAAATCACCTACAGTTATTAAAAGACGTTATGTAGATTCTGAGCTTAACAAACTGTTTGAGGTATATTACTATAATGAAGAACCTGAATTTGTAACTGGAGAAGAAGAAGTATGCAGATGGTTAATAAGTAATATTGAAAAATATGATTTAGTTGTTGTTCCTGATTTTGGTAACGGTTTTATAAAAAATAGTATGGTTGAAATAATTTGTGAAAAATCAAAATATCTTGCTGTAAACACACAAATCAATAGTGGAAATAGAGGATACCATGTTATTAATAAATATAAAGCTGCTGATTTTATATCGCTTAATGAGCCCGAGATAAGACTGGCTGTTCATAGTAGATATGAGGATTTGGAAAAAGTTATTGTAAAAACAAGTCAACAAACTAATTCGGAAAAAATAGCAGTAACCTTAGGTGTAAATGGAGTAATAATATTTGATAAAAATAATAATTATTTCCATAAAATCCCGGCACTTTCTACAAAAGTTGTTGATCGAATAGGTGCAGGTGATGCTTTTTTATCCTTGTGTGCATTATGTTTAGCGAATAATATTGAGGTGGATGTAGCCGCATTTATAGGAAGTGCAGCCGCAGCGATTGATGTGCAAATTGTATGTAATAGAGAAACAGTTTCAAAAGTTGGTTTACAAAAATACATATCAACATTACTTAAGTAAATCAGTATATGCATATAAAAAATAGTTTTTTTACAGATGAAGAAAATAATTTGAGCACACGTTTTATAAAAGACGGATATGTTATACAAGAAGTTGAGGACAAAATATCATTAGAAAGGATCATTCAGTTTATATCATCAACTATTATCGAAAAATTTGCATTAAAAGAACACATTGAGCCTTTAATATTGCTTAATAATATTCACAATTATATTAATTCAGAAGAATTAAATAATGTTAGATTACTATTAATTAATGCAATTAACAATGAATCTTGGTTTAGACAAGCTTTTTATAAAATTGGAAGTAAATTAATTTCTTCTTTGGTCGGTAATGAACTTGTGATGCAAAGGAGAATTAACCTTAGTATTCAGTTACCTAATGATGCAAGCTCTCTTTTGCCAGTTCATTCAGATGTCTGGTCGGGAGATTCGCCTTATGAGGCCGTTATGTGGTTGCCACTTGTAGATTGCTATAAAACAAAATCTATGTATATTATGAACCCAAACGAAAATCAATTAATAGAAAAAAATATTTTTGATGGAAGTCATAGTTCAGCAGAACAATTATTTAAAACAATTGAAAATAAAATCAGCTTCTTAGATGTACCTTACGGACATTTTATCATTTTTAACCAAAATCTAATGCATGGAAATAGGGTTAATGAAGAGAAAGAATCACGTTGGTCGATGAATTGTCGTTTTAAAAGTGTTTTCTCACCCTATTCAGATAAACGAATCGGAGAATTTTTTGATCCTATAACATTACGACCTGTTACTAGTTATGCAATGAATTATGATTTCCCGAAAAAAAATAGTGATTAATATGAAAAAATTACGCGGTTATATAACAAGCCGAAGGTATTTAGATAATCGTGTTCCCCAACATGTTCAGAATATTGTTATTCGTGATTACTGCTTTAGAAATGATTATAAATATCTTCTAAGTTCAACTGAATATGCAATTGTAAATTGTTATATGATGTTAGAAAATGTTTTAAAAGAATTAGATAGTAACACTGGAATAGCTCTTTATAGTATTTTCTTGCTACCGAATGAACGTCATAAGCGTTTCGCTATATATAACAAAATAATTAATTCTAAAAGTAGTTTACATGGTGTTGTTGAAAATATATGCCTCAAAAAGGAGTCAGATATTTCATTCATAGAAGATATTATTCTTGTACAAGGAGTTTTAACTAGAGATAGCGATTTTATATTTGTACAAAAGAATTTGACGGAGAAAGTTGTATAAATTGTTTATAGGAATAGACTTCGATAATACTATCATATCATATGATGATTCTATGCATAAAATTGCATGCGATTGGGGAGTCATACCTCCAGCCCTGATAAAAAATAAGAAAATAATTAGAGACTATATACGTAATATAAAGGACGGTGAGCTAATCTGGCGTCATCTTCAAGCAGAAGTTTACGGACCTCGTATAAATGAAGCAGTTATAAGTAATGGATTAGTTAAATTCTTAATATATTGTAGTGATAATAATATTGATACTTGCATAGTAAGTCATAAAACAACATATTCAAATCTTGAAGGCTCAAAGGTTAATTTAAGAGATTCTGCATTAAAGTGGTTAACTATTAATGGATTTTTTTTAAATAGAAAATGGGGAATTGACTCTAGCAAAATTTTTTTTGAAGATACTATTGAAAAAAAAATATCAAAAATTAAAAATATTGGCGTTACTCATTTTATCGATGATTTAGAAGAAATTTTTTTAAATCCTCTGTTCCCTGAAGAAGTGATCAAAATTTTATATTCAAAAGAAAAATGTAATGAAAATATAAAAGTCTTTAGTGATTGGTATGATATAAAAAAATATATATCAAACGAATAATTAATAAATTTAAATTATAAAATAATGTTGAATTTACCATTTGATATTAATTCAATTGAGCAGTTGCTAAATATAAATTTATCCACTATCAAAAGAATTGGTAACGGTGGTAACAGTCAAGTCTATAAACTAACTTGTTTTAATGGTAAAAAATATGTTTTAAAATATTATTATCCAACTGATTACAAAAGAACGCGAAGAATCAATGAGTTCAATGCGTCATTATTCATGTGGGAAAATGGAATTAGAACTATTGCTAAACCATACTTTACAAAGGAACAAGATTCATACACAATTTATGAATATATCAGAGGAATAAAAATTGATAATTTTGAAATTCTCTACGAAGATATCGATCAGGTCATACAATTTGCTTTGCAGTTATTAACGCTAAGAAATAATCATAATGTTAGTATTAACAACAGTGCTTCTGATGCATGTTTTTGTATTGAAGATTATTTTGTTCAAATTGAAACACGTATAGAATTATTAATATCGAATAATAAAAATAATACAGAAAATCTCAATTTAATAAATTACATTAAATTTGAACTATTACCTTTTTTCAATTTTATAAAAAACAAAATTAAGTATGATTTAGGAGTGGAAATAAGCTCAAGATTAGATTTCACTTACCAAACATTAAGTCCTTCTGATTTTGGTTTTCACAACTGTATTCGTGATAATAATAATAAAATAAAATTTTATGATTTTGAATATTTTGGTTGGGATGATCCTGCAAAATTAATTGCAGACTTCCTTCTTCACCCAGGTCATATTTTGCCAGACAAAATAAAATTTAGATTTTTATCACAAATGTTCAAAATTTTCTCTTTTGATAAAAAATTAAAATTTAGATTTAATTATGTTTACCCCCTTTCAGGACTAAAATGGTGCACAATATTGCTCAACGAGTTTAACCAAAGCGACATGAATAGGAGATTATTTGCAAGAAATAATCATGAAATCGATATTATAAATAAAAAAAATTTACAATTGCACAAATCACGTTTAATGCTTTTAAAAATAAAAAACTTACAATATCCAATAAATTTTAATTCTCTATAGTAAATATGCAAGTAATTGATAAAACATTTAATCTTGATGAAAGATCTAAATACTTAAGACGTTTGATGGTTGAGGCGGTGGTTTCATCTGGCAGAGGACATCTTGCCTCAGCATTTTCATTGACAGAAATTATAAGAACAATCTATGACGATATATTGTATTATGATTCACTTAATCCTAATCTTGCAAATAGAGATCGATTTATTTTAAGTAAAGGTCATGGATGTATTGCATTATATGCAATCCTTGCTGATAAAGGATATTTCCCAGTTGAAATGTTGAAAACATTCTGTAATTTCGATAGTATTTTGGGAGGTCATCCTGAGCCTATTATTCCTGGTGTAGAGGTGTCTACAGGTAGTCTTGGTCATGGGTTGCCGATTGCTGTAGGCATGGCATTGCATGCAAAGATTGTTGGTTCAAAACATAAAATATTTGTTTTAATGGGTGATGGGGAGTGTAATGAAGGAACTGTTTGGGAGGCCGCAATGTCAGCTTCGAAACATAAATTAAATAATTTATTAGTTATGGTTGATTACAATAAACAACAATCATTTGGAAGTACTTACGAAGTCCTAGACTTAGAGCCTTTTGCTGATAAATGGAGTAGTTTTGGATTTGAAGTTAAAGAAATTGATGGTCATAATCTTTATGAATTAAAAAACGAAATTAATACATTTAATAAATCTAGTAAATTAACTCCTAAGATATTAATATGCCATACTGTTAAAGGTAAAGGAATAAATTTCATGGAGAATAATTTAACATGGCATCATAAAAGTAACTTAAGTAATAATCAAAAAAATGAGTTATTAGAATCCTTAAAGGAATAAATATGCGTGAAACTTGTTTGAATGAAATATATAAATTGGCGAAACATGATAAAAGAATAATTTTTATAGGTTCAGATTTAGGTTATGGTACGCTCAATAATTTTAAAAATGAAATTCCTAATCAATTTTTTATGGAAGGTATTTCAGAAGGATTTATAATCGGTATGGCTAGCGGCCTTGCTCTAGAAGGAAATATAGTTTATGTAAACACAATTAGTACTTTTCTGACTAGAAGAGCCTACGAGCAAATTGTAATTGATGCTTGTTTGCATAATTTAAAAATAAGGTTAATTGGAAATGGAGGAGGACTTGTGTATGCTCCTTTAGGTCCTACGCACACAGCAATTGAAGACATTTCAATTATGCGTACTATTCCGAATATGACGATTGTAGTTCCATCAGATGCTGATGAAATGAAAAGAATTATCCCACAAACTGTAGAATATGATGGTCCTATATACATAAGAATAGCTAAGGGATTTGATCCTATTGTATCTAGTGATAAGCATAGTTGTAAAATTGGGGAGTCAATTCTAATTAAAGATGGTAATACTGTTCTATTGATAACTACAGGTATTACTTTGAATATTGCAATTCAAGCTGCGAATGAATTAGAAATAAACAATATATCAACAGCAATTTTACATTGCCCTACAATAAAACCTTTTGATATTAATAATTTCATCAATATTGTTGAGAGTATTCCTATTATTATAACTATTGAAGAAAATACAATAATTGGCGGACTTGGTAGTTTAATTGCTGAAGTTTTATCTGAAAAATGCTTTAAAGTTGGTAAAAAATTTAAAAGGCACGGTATTCCCGATAAATTTCCACATCGTTATGGTTCTCAGGCCCAATTAATGGATTATTATAGTATTTCAAAAGAATCAGTTCTTCAAAGTGTATATAAATTAATTAATGAATGAATATTAAACAGATATGGGTGAATTAAAAAATTATATTTCGGAACTTCATAATCAAACAAGTCGTGATTATCTTAAAAGAATGAATGATAATAAAGTAAGTTCCATGCTTGTTGCTAAAAAGTACGATTATGAATATTGGGATGGCGATCGAAAATTTGGCTACGGTGGTTATTTTTATGATGGTCGTTGGAAAGCTGTTGCTGAAAAATTAATTTTAGATTACAAATTAAATAATAATTCGAAAATTTTAGATGTTGGTTGCGGTAAAGGCTTTCTACTTTACGAATTAAAATTATTATTACCTAATTCAACAATTATTGGATTTGACATCTCAAAATATGGAATTAGTCAAGCTCCTGAAGTTTTAAAAAGTAGTATATTTATACATAATGCTCAGGACCCATATCCTTATGCAGATAATTATTTTGATTTGGTTATCTCACTTGGAACTTTACACAATTTGAGGCTTTTTGATTTAGTTAAAGCTTTGAAGGAAATTCAAAGAGTAGGAACTAATAAATATATCATGGTAGAGAGTTATCGAAATGAATATGAAATGTTTAATTTGGTGTGTTGGGCTTTAACTGCTGAATCGATTTTTGACAATGAAGAATGGATTTGGCTATTTTCAAATTACGGATATAGCGGAGACTACGAATTCATTTACTTTCAAAATGCAATATAATCTTATAATTTTTGATCAATATAATAACATATTATTGAAATGTAATGAAATTAGTAATAATTGTGAATGGAATTTTCTAAATATTAATTTTAATTCAGGTGATTTATTCTTTGATTCAATCAAAGAATACTTAAAAACATTAATGCCAAACTCTGTTTTGGATTTAAGTAATCTTGATTTACAATATTTAACTCATAATAACATTTTAGATGATAATATATATTCTATTATTTTAAAAAATTCAGATCTTGTTTCAATTCAATATAGATGGTTTAATATTTCAGATTTAGTATTAATTAAACTTAATCCCCTAGTATATAAGAATTTCAACATTATTATTGAAGAGAAATCAAAAAAAATTAATAATATATCAGAGCTAATTGAGGAATCAATTGTTAAATTTAATAATTTGCGTGTAAAAAACGAACGTGTTTATTACTCAAAACAAACACCGAGTTTTCTTAATATTCAAAGCATATATCTCCTTAAAGGCTTGGCAGTATTTAAAAAAATACCTATTATTAGAATATGCCTACATCAAAAGGATGATGAATTAATACACGAAATGATTATAATTCATACAAAACCACAAAAGATTGGACCATTAAAACAAAATAAGAAGTCTCTTTCTTATCATATAATTGATGGTACTGCATTAATTAACTTACATGATGATAATAATAAAATATCATGGCAATGCGAACTAAGTTCAACCAATTCTAAATCTCTTTCTAACCTTAGGTTGAATTCTTCAATTTTTCGCACTATTGAATCAATATCGAATTACACGATATTTTTAGAAATATCCTCGGGTCCCTTTATCGATAATGATACTATTTGGATGTGATGGAAAGTTTTTTTATAGATATTTTTAATATTATATGATAATTTCATATTATTATTGTATCGGAAAAATAATTAATATTTCTAATTAATTCATAAAGTAATATTCTAATGATTAAAATAAAACCAATTGTATTTTTAAAATTTCTTTCTATTGTGATTCCTTTTTATAAATATATACCTTTAAAGTATTTACTTATTGGATTAAGATTTTCTATTTATTCTAAAAATTTTAAACTCGCAAATCAAATTAATTCATTTTTATTTGCAAATGAAGGTAGTCAAAAATATAATTTCGAGTATTATTTATATAAATTATATTTAGATATAATTCTATTTAATTGTGAAAAAGAATTAAAATCATTATCTTCATATGAAATCGTTATTAATGAAATGAATACTTATGAAGAACAAACCAATGTCAAACGCTACAATACACTTTTAGGTACATCAATATTTAGTGATTTTTATAACATTAAAATCATACAAGATTTATTGAAATTTCAACATAAAGATATTATAGTTGATAATAATGAAATTCCTGTTTATCAATTATCGCCAGAATTTTTTTATGCTATTGGTCATATTTATTTATTAGACGGGCTAATAAAATGTATTGAGCTTGGCTGGGTTAAATATAAAAAATTGAAATTAAATATTTCAAAAAAAACCATTTCTAATTTGGAATTTTTTGATCGATATATCGATTATATGATTTCTAAAGATATACTTGAAGAATTGATCATAAATGATTTTGATAGCAATTTAAAAATAGATAATTCTTTTGTAAGATTGATTTTTTGGTGTTTGCCGGATGGTAAATTTGAAAGAGCAGACAAATTATCTAATCGTATACATGATTACTGGAAATTGCATTCAAAGAATAATGTCTTTAATGAATATTATGATATTGACAGATACAAACTAAATAAATTATTAAATATTTTGGGGTTATGTAATGATTCTAAATATATTACTTTACATTTGAGAACTGATGAATTTAGAAATGACAATATAAACCATTTTTATAACTCTCGCAATTTTGACGATATTCAAACATTAATCAAGCTAAATGATTATTTAGAACTTAATAATATCAAAGTAATCTTATTAGGTGATAATAATAAAGTGTATAAAAAAATTTCAAATCAAAAAAGTTATATAAATTATCCTGACTCTACAATTAAAAGTACAGAAGCTGATTTTCTTTTGCTGCGCTACTCTTCTCTTCATATCGGTTCAGTAAGCGGCATTTCTCATGTGGCCCCAATTTTAGGGGTAAGAACTTTATTTATTGATTCATGGCCTGTTAGGTTTAGTTGGAATCATAATTGTGTGTTTATTCCTAAATTTCCAATTTTTCTAACTTCTAATAAAATAGTTAGCTTTAAACAACTAACAAAATTTTCCCCACCTATTTATCTTGGTGGAGATATACCTTTAAAGCAGTTAAATATTAAATTGCTGAATGCAGATATAAAGGTAAAATTATCTATCTTGCAAGATATAATTAGTAATATATTTTTAAAAGAGGGTAATTATTTTTGTGATTTTGTAAATATAGAAACAGTAGATGATAAAGATTATGATTTTAAAGTACCTGTTTTGTATTATGAATATTATAAAAACTTATTTGATTAATAATCATAAGCAATAGTATAGTATTTTATAACGAATAAATACTGTAATATATACTTTAAGTTTTTGTTTTGAATTATTAACGTTTATCAGGTATATTCTTTTTATTTGATACTAATAATGTTTTTATGCGAAGAATGTCATATAGTGCATTAATTAATTAAATGTCTTTTATCTTTAGTATGTAATTCAAAAAATTATTTGAATGCTACTTTCATACTTCATGTTCTATTTAATGTTTCAACATATAAGAAATTTTTTTATCAATTCAAATAGATATTAACGCAACCTTGAAATGTAAATACGATGGTATTGGTAGAGGGTCTAGGGTAATCGTCCCCTAGAACGGTAATCGTCCCCTAGAACCAAAGGCGTGAGAAGTAGAATTTTTTCCAATTGAAGAGGTTCTATATGAAGAGATCGAAATTTAGCGACAGTCAGATCATTGACTCAGTCAAACGGGTTGAATC
>Ga0114975_10000598_pt1 | contig 27183 bp, 27 predicted proteins | sample S_130626_EF_Meta_FD_87031 | JGI IMG/M metagenome (GOLD analysis project Ga0114975, IMG submission 87031) | Freshwater microbial communities from Lake Simoncouche, Canada to study carbon cycling - S_130626_EF_MetaG | ecosystem: Environmental > Aquatic > Freshwater > Lake | place: Lake...
ATTCAATAGCTCAAGAAACCGCCGCTACATTTTTTAAACGACGTGAAAAGAAACCCGTTGCTGGAAAATATTACAAAGATGCGTATGACTTCGGTGTGCTTAAAGCAGTTCTTGGGCGTACTAAAGATTCAAATCCTAATATTAGTGCCGACGAATTTGAAGAATTTCTACATCGCGAATTTATTATAGATGAACTTTTTGCTGATTATGCACAGGTTAACGATATAAATCATGCTAATTACAAAGACATACGGGTTGCACTACATAAGTGTTTGATGCAGGGCGCGGCGTGCACAGATTTTAGTACTGGCCTACCTGCACCTATACAAGCCGAATTTCAGGGCATGGAAGGTTTTAAAACACCAAAGGAGCGCACTGGCTTTTGGGAACGGGCGTTAACCGACTATGCATCAGGAAAACCACAAATACCAACTCACCACTCTATTAACGCCAAATATATCACTGACGCTATTTTTGTAGAAGGCTATAGTTTACCATTAGAATCGGTGGGTGGACAGCACGCCCAAGATGTAGGTTCGCGTATTGAAGTATTTGTGAGTCAAAAGCCCAGGCGCTCAAAAATTGGTATGCTACACGGGGCGGGTGATGCTGCTACAAGAATTGGAGCAAAAGGTGTGCGCCTTACAGGCACTATTATTAGAGACATTGGAAAATTCGCGCGATGGGCGGTTGCAGAGGCAGTCCTAAGTCATCCATATGCTGCTGCAATTGCTGCAGCTGGAGGGGCGGCTCTATATTTGGAATGGGCCTTACAACAGCAAATAAGCACTCTTCAGGATACCTATCGTGCCCATCAGCCAATTAAAGCATGGGGTGGGGACCCTGGCCAACCGCCTTTAATGATTGACTATGGCGACCCTTTCTACGATATTGAATATAATAAACAAATGGCTATGAATCGCCTGACGCAAGCAGTGTTGGCACCAGCTGCTATAGTTGGCGCAGCAATAGCTGTTGGTGTGTCTTTTCCAACTATTGGTGAATTTATTAGAACACGTGAAGAACAATATATACGTGATTTGTGGACTGACAGTGTGGGTAGAGAGTTTAATATATCTCGTGCTGATGCACGACTGGCCCTTAAAGAAGTTCGTGGCCAGTTTGGTAATTACTTATGGAACTGGAGAGTTAATTTGTGGAGCGACTTTTTACCACACAATGACCCGAAACAGCAGGGGCTATTCCAACACATTACTGAAACCAGCGCAGGGGCGCAAGCTGATTTACGTAAGCGCTTTAAGGCATTATTTGATGGCACATACAATGAACGGCAGATACCTGAAAATCTGAAAAAATATAAAACACATATACTTGAGGCGGAGGGCGCTGTATGTAGTCAGAATAGAAAGGGCGATGATGATTTTTGGTTAGACTGCAGATTTAAATTATTTCCAGAAGAGCTACAACAACTACTCAGTCTTTTGACAAGTCCACTACTGAAACCCGAAAAAACTGGCGCTAGCGGCGGCGCATATGAAACTAATCCCTTTAGAAACGTAATATTTGCGCTATGGTTAGCAAAAATTCACTGGTATGCTTACGGTGTATCTGAAAAATATATTTTTGAATGTATGACACGCGAATATACACATCTATTAAGAACATTCACATTTAAGATGTTTTTGGTTCTTGAATCCGAAGGACCTGAAGCTATGGCAGCCCTCAATTTGGACTACGCCATTCCATGCATTACGCGAATCCACATAGACCTGGTTTTCCCAATAAAAACGGCACCTACTGATTCGCGTATTGCAAGGCCAGCTTCTGCCCCCAAAGGTGGCTCTCGAAAAAGTAGAAGTACGCAAAAACAACTATTACGGCTACGGGGTACAATGAAGCACTAATCTGATTTCTAATAAACTGTTTATCAAAATATTATATATAGTATTTTGATAATGAAAATTATAAAAAATGAAACGTCTGCTATACAGACTTAAACAATCAAATAGATTAAAAACTAAGTCTGTGTGCTGTAGTATGCCATCCCTATATGATGCTCTTGAACTCGATAAAAACGCTTCCGTTGACGACATTCGAAAGGCCTACTTGCGACTAAGTCGCACAAACCATCCGGATAAGGGTGGCGACCCTGAAAAATTCAAGGCCATTAACCACGCAAATGAGATTCTTAGCAATCCTGAGCGCAAGCAAATGTATGACATGACGGGTTCGGAACAGGAGGATGGTGGTGGCATGGGTGGCGGCGGCATGGGGGGCTTTCCTATGCATGAAATGTTTATGGGGGGCATGGGTGGAGGTATTCCCTTTGGCATGGGTGGCATGGGGTCAATCTTTGCTGAAATGTTTGGCGGCGGCATGGGTGGTGGGGGTGGGCCACGGCGGGCCCGTAAAATGCCACGGGGGCCCGATAAGTCGCAGGACATTCCCATTAGCTTAGCTGACTTTTACACTGGGCGCAACATACAAATTAAGTTTCAACAGCAGCGCGGCTGCGTCCTTTGTAAGGCAACTGGTGCATTAAAGACGGAGCCGTGTAGTGGCTGTAAGGGCGCTGGTATGAAAATGGTGATGCGGCAGCTTGGGCCCGGTATGATTCAGCAGAGTGTACAGCCCTGTAATGATTGTAGTGGTGAAGGCAAGCGTATCTTGCAGGTGTGCCATGAGTGTAGTGGTAAGAAATATCGTATTCATGAAAAAGTCCTGAATGCAAACATTATGCCTGGTATGCCCGAGGGTGAAAAGATTCGCTACGTTGGTGAATGCAGCGATTCGGCGGAATATGAGACGCCTGGTGATGTTATATTGAATCTAATACGAACCAACGCGACCGGTGGTGAGGATTTTGAGTGGCAGGGTGATGACCTACATATTACACATTCTATTGAGATGAGTGAAGCGCTGCTGGGGTTCAATGCTGTTATTAAGGGCCACCCCAGTGGCAAAGACGTTTCTTTGAGCTGGGAGGGGGGCTTACTGCAGCATGACATGGTCTTGGTTGCTAAGGGCATGGGTATGCCGCGCTACAAGCGCATAGGCGAATTTGGCGACTTAATGGTCCACATTGATATTTCTATCAGCGGTTCCGAGTTGCGCGGCGGCTGGACACCCGAGCAGCGGGCGGCCTTGCGTGAGGTCTTTCCCGATTGGATTGAGCCGGCGTCTGGAGGTATTCCCTTGAATTATAAACCCGCGTAAGATATAGGGGATGATATCGCCAACATTAATATGGGGGCTCGGCTTAGGACTGGCTGATGGAACTTTTTTTGCTTTGGCGCGTGAAACATATGCTTCGTGGAAAAAACTGGATGGTCCTACTCCGCCAAAGGATATAATGACGCATTTATGGATGAGCTTGATTGGGGCTGGACTTTTAGGAGGTGTTTTGGCGCCACTGTTATATTTATGGGCGGGCTACAGCCTTGGCTCCATTATTGAAGTTCATATATATCGCTGCATTATTTCTGTGCTGCTTTCGCTACTGTTCGGTTCATTCTTGTTTAAGGACGGTATTAATGGCTTCAGAGCACTGGGTGTCTTATTTTCGATGCTGGGCTTAGTGTTGGTTTTGAGCTCAACGGCGTGGGGAAATGATGTAAAAGTTGAGCTAAATGCTTGATGTGGAATATTTTAGTTAATAGAAAAATTAAGCTGCATTTGTGCTTAATTTTTGTATTTTATCGTTAATATGAGCCATCATCACTTTCGTCCAGGTCAAACAGCAGCTCCTCAAAGTCGGCTGGGGCTGATTCCTCTACGGAAATTACGTCGCGGGCCCATGAACCTATAAGCGGTGAATCGCCATGGAAATCGCCGCCACCACGACCGTTTCCCTCTGCTGTTAGAAGGGGCAGGGGGTGGATTTTCTGAGCGGTGACTTTTGACTTGTCCACAAACAGTTTCTTGGAGTGATTGACCACGAATCCATACTTGGTTGTGTCCTGCTTCGTGGGATTGATTCGATTATACTCATTGCATAGCTGGTATAGATTGTGCTGCTGGTCTGGCTCATTGTCTGCATAGTCCCCTGCCCAGACTACGCGCGACTTGTGATATATGCCCTCTGGACTCAGTCCATACTCAAATGTGCTGACAAAGTTGTTGCCGATATAGCTGTGCTCCATCAGCTTCAATCCATTATTGTAGGCATGGGCGCTCATCCACACAACGACCTTCCCGTCGGCGCTCAGAATAATGGGATAGTAGTATTGACCCATTTTGTTTGATATGTTATAATGGGACACATTAGTGTTCAATTTTTTAAAGTTAAGTATTCTATGAACACTTAACTTTACATAGTTTTAGGGCGGCGCTTAGTTTCGCTACGCTTATTTTCGCTGCGCTTAACGGCGGCGGTGTCTGCGGTTAGACTTGCGACTCTTGCGGCGGCCGCCAGATTTGGGTAGCATGGGGGCGGCAACTGGTTCACTGCCAGGAACAGGAATGGGGCCGCGGAAGCCGGGTATTATTGTATTTTCAGTGTACCATTGGGGGTTTAGGCGCGCCGCTGACTCCTCGGCACCAGTCTGAAGAATCATTGTAGGGGCGTTAATATTGGCTTTGCCACCGTGTTTGCGGCTGTGTCTGCCATTGCGTCTGTTTTTGCGGCTGCGACCGCCGCCGGCCATAACCCCAGCGGCACGCTGGATTGCCGGAAGTTCCGTAAACTTGGCATCAAGAGACGCTGTCTTAGCCAACTCCGTTAATTCTGCAGGCAAACGTGCATCAAACGCTGTTTGGTACTCGGCAAAAGGTGTAAAAAACGCACCACCGCGCATACGACGTGTTGACCGCATCTTTCTCTTATTTGTACGCTTAGATTTTCTAGACCCACCGTGGAAGCTAGCTGTCATTTTCATAAATTGAGCGCCTTGGTCAAAATGTCCTGTATCGGGAAAAGAAGGACTGCAAGTGCTGGCACCACCTTTCATCATTGCTAATTATTCATGTGATTTTGTTTTGACCCTATGTAGACAATATATACAGATTGTATATTTTACTTACATTATTTTACGAGTGGATTGGAGGTGTTTAAGAAGACACAGCGGGCGCGCCAGAGCCCATTGAGATATTCTTCTTCTTGATGGTACCAGCCACAATGTAGATGGAATTTTCGGTAACAATGATATACTCCGTCTTTGTGCCAAACACCTTCTGAATGGGACTGGTATACTCCTCGGCACTCTTCACCAAACTCTTCTCCTTAGTAACAACGTCCTCTCCCAAAAAAGCGCTGCCATTGTGGGTGGCCAAAAAATAATCCAGCAAAATGGGTTTGTCCTGTTCCAAGGCAAGACGCGCAGCGTGAATCATTGTCTTTTCGTTGGGAATAGGGGGTCCGTTTACTGCAACAACAGTGTTCGCCGGGGTCGCCATATCTTTAGTCCTATTCGGGAATAGTTTCAATGATTTTTTCCGCAGCTATTTGAACAATATTGCGGGGGCTTGGGTGAGGAACCCACAAATGCTTTGCCTTTGATGTGACTACCGGAGTAGTTGTTTCGGCCTTGGGTGGTAGAATTGCTACGCGAATGATTTCAGTGGCGTGCTTCTTGAAGATTGTATTCATGAAATGATACGCCGTAGTGATTTGTTCCAGGCTGCGGGCGCCCGTAATAATAATGCGACCTGTCTGAAAGGGACTAATTGTAATACGCTTGCAGTCACCAATAGCCTCACCGTTGCCCGTGCCTTCGCAGGGCTTGGGGCAAAGACAAATACCTGGTGGGCCGGTAGTGCTGGCCTTATTGTAATAAAACTTGGTATTAACTCCCTGGTAAATAGTAGACTCAAATGTGCTAAACAGGCCGTATGTCTCTACAAGAATCTTGTGCAGCTTCTCACGGCGAATAGGGACGCCAATACTATAATCGCTGTTGACTAGCTGTGTCTCATAACGATGAATATTGCGTGGCTTAGCAAAGACACCTTCATAGGATTTCTCAATATGGCTGGCTAGCCATTCAATTGCTGCACGACCAGTCTTATCATCTGGCACACCGGTCATCTGAACGCCGCCGTTGCTAAATAACTTAATGTTGACCTCCTTCCATACGTTGTCGCCAATAAGAAGGCGCACCACCAACGATGATTGGTTAAAGAAAGTCTTCTTCACGCGCTTACGCCGCAGCATAATGTCATTGCGACAAACGCCCTTTGTTTCGCCCTTAAACTCCATTTTAAGAATACCCTCACCCAGAAACCAATACGGAATCGTTTGAATCTTCTCAAACAGAGTGTTCAAACTAATAGTGGTGCCCATTTGACACGTTGTGGTCATAGTGCTGATACGCAGTGGTGAAATCACAAGTGTATCAGCCATTTTAACTTTGTTATAGTTTGCTTAATTTGGTATTTAGGTGCTCAATCTTTTAAGTGTTTTGCCACAGAATTGTCCCAGACTTGGGCAAGAAGCGCGGCGGCTTGTTCAGATGACAGGTCGCGCACCGTCAAAACAGCATCGACAAATGGTGCAATTATAGTAGGGTCGGCAAAATAACCTTTCATTTCAAGCCACAATAATACATTTCTACACAGCACGGCAACCGGAATTTTACTGGTTCCATCCTCCCAAATAATAGCAGAGCCCTTTGCTTTGCGCTTTTTTAAACGTAGAATCCACTCGTCCCATTCATTGATATTATCGCCCGTTTGAATCTTACAATAGATTTGACGCAGGTCGCCACGCATAATTTGTAGGGTCAGGTCACTTGGTATATTTGTTTTTGTCTGCTTACGCTGTTCCTGTGTCAAGACAGTTTCAATGGATTTGCGAATAATATTTGAGGATAAGTGCCCACAAAAAAAAGCTACGGCGCGGCTTCGTATAGATGGATGCACACGACACAGTGTATTACACAAGAAAATGTATAGTGGTTTTGGTGTAACATCTTCGTCGGCGTCCAGAAGGGCACGAAGAGATAGCTGGGCCTGGTCCGTCATAGTTTCTACCTCGTCAAAAATAACAAATTTACGTTCAATACCTGGCCACCGTGTGCGGACAAAGTCAAAAATGCGCTCACGAACAACTTCAATGGAGCGTTCGTCACTGGCGTTCAAATATAAACTTGATAAGATATGGCTTACCCCTGGGTATGTGTCCACTGCTAAGGCATGGGCAATACTGGTTTTACCGGTGCCAGGGGGACCGTATAAAATCAGAGGTGGTAAACCACGGCACTTGTTTTTTGCTGCCGACTCTAATAGATTACGAAGCTTGGTATGTCCGTAAATTTCATTCAGATGTAGTGGTCTGTATTTTTCGGACCACAGGGAAGTCATCTTAGTGTGATTTATGCTGGTGCGTTTAAGTCAAACATTTAATGTTTTGGTTATAGAAACTCTTTATGTGCTATTATATATACGCGGACCTAAAGGGTGGAGTGCCATTTTATATTATATAGAAGATGAGTTCTACCGAAACGCCAAAGGCAAAACGTGGACGTGCCAAAAAGGTTGTTGAGCCTGCCATTGTGGTTGCTGAGGCGGCGCCTGTTGAGGAGGTAGCCGAGGTGGTGGCTGCTGCAGAAGAAACCGAAGTGGCGGAGGTTGACGGGTTGGGTGAAGGTGCTACAAATACTATTGTGGCCCCTGCAAAGAAAACGCGGGGTGGTGGTAAGAAATCAAAGAAGCCTGCAGTTGTAGCCACGGTGACACCTGATGGTATTATTGGGTCACTTATGACAGAAATGCGCCCACTTATTGCGCATATTCCTATATCGTCATCTAAAGCTGTTGCCGAAACTGAGTCAATTTCTGCTCCCAAATACAACCCTGACGTGCCAGCGCCATATGACTGTGGTGATAAGTTGTCTTTCCTAAATGAAGAGCGGGGTGAATCTGGGCCTGCCAATTTACCCCAGCCTACCAGTGTTGCTGATGCGCGCCATTTTGAGGCACCCTACAAGAGTAATTTGCCTACGCACTACTCAGAGCGACTAATGGTTCAGTTTCAGGATAGCAATCGCATACAAAGCATTCCTGAGCGCACGGATTGCTACTGCTTCTGGTGCTGCCATCCCTTCGACTCTGTGCCATGTGTGATTCCAGCTGACATTAAGGAAAGTATTTGGCACGTATATGGCAACTTTTGCTCACCCGAATGCTCGGTTGCTTACCTTTTTCAGGAGCGCTTGGACAATAATATTCAGTGGGAGCGCTATGCAATGTTGAACTCGTTGTATAGTAAGGATGCTGAGATTAAGGCTGGTGCTTCGACGGGTATTCGCTCTGCGCCGCGCCGTGAAGTCCTGCGTATTTTTGGGGGCTCAATGGATATTCGTGAATTCCGTGCTATTCTACACGAGAAAAAACTGCGTATTGATGTGTTGACACCGCCCATGGTGTCTATTATTCAGACTATGGACACCAAGCCCATTGATTTCTACGACCAGTCGCTTCGCAACGTGTTTGTTCCAACGGAGGCGCGGCGTCTTAATGCGCCTGGTGCTCAAGGGCTGCGCTTGCGGCGCAGCAAACCTATTGCGGGCAAGGAAAGCACATTGGAGTTCGTAATGAAGATTCCGGTACAGATGCCCGCTTAAATGAAAAATTCAGCATAATATAGTCAAAAGTTGAACCCCCGTAAGTGGCATTTCTTTTTATTAAAAAGTTAAATGCCACTTAATCCTGCTGAGACAAAGGCCATGCTTATCCAATTGTTCCGTTTGACCCTTGCTGTAAAGGAGCAACGGACGGAGGATGCTGTGCGTGCATTTACCACGATTCTTGATTCGTCTCTGGAGCCTGTAGCTGTTCCTGCACTTGTGGGTGTGGATATTAATGATGTTGCTTCTGAGGCAGAGGGCGATGTTCAGCTTATTATTTCAGAGACTGCACCACCTCCGCTTAATCCTGTAGCTGAGCCGCTGGTTCATAGGTCCTTCCCAGTAAATACGGTGGGTTCAGCTTTTGGCGACAAATCTGAGCTGAGTAGCATATCCGGTGACGAAGCTGGGGAGGATGTATCAGTTATTAATGAGGATGAGGCTTCTGTTGCGGAGATGGCTTCTGTGGCGGAGGCAGATGCAGAAGAGGAGGGGGAGGAGGTGGAGGCAGAGGAGGAGGTGGATTTGGAGCTGGAGCCAGTGCGTATCAAGAAAGTCATGTATTGGAAGGATGTAAATAGCGGTGACATTTACACATATCTACCCGAAGATGAGGGTGTTGGGGATAAGGTTGGAACATACGTGGATGGAAAGCCTGTATTTACTGCGTAAAAAAAATAGTATTATAAAATAGAATGTCCTTTTCTGGTAAATCATTTCTAAATAGAATGACAAATGCTGAAACATTCCTTGAAGCTATATGTAAACCGCTTCTGGTCTACGGAGTTGTCATGGGTGCCCTAATAACATACAACGCAACAAAGGGCGATGCCTCATCCTTACTAAAAAATATTACTTTTTTGTTTATTGGTTCCGGTCTTATTTGGGTATTATGCCGCATGGGATTTGAAATGGTAGCATGGGTCCTTTTGTCTTTACCTGTATTTTTCGTGATTGCCCTACTGGCTCTGCTTGTAATTACCCAAATTGTTCGCACTGATGTGACTTACGATGATGGTTCGGGTTCCACAATAACAGGTGATAGTATTCGCGATATGCTTGGGCTCGGTAAAAATATAGCTGATACCGGCACTACAAATGGTGATATGAGTTTATGGATGGGGCCAACCCGCGGTGAGTGCGTGGATGACACCGTGCCAACACCTCCCCGAATGAATGCGGGTGATAAAATTCGGTTGCAGATGAGCGCTGCTTCATGCGCTGCTAAAGAAGCTGCGGAAACATGTCCCCCTCCACAAGCTTGCCCGTCTCCCAAATGTGGCGCACCCCCAAAAACTTGCGGCGGGCCACCAAAAACTTGCGGCGCCCCACCAAAAACTTGCGGAGCTCCCAAAACTTGCCCCCATGCCGATGGCTACGACGATTACGATTAAACCCAACGCGGTTTGCTTGACAGCGGCTTAGTTTTTGGCTTATGTTTTAAATTCTGTAGCTGAGCGCGGGCTTCATCTAACTCGGCGCGTTCGGATTTTATCGATGCCAATAAAAGACCCATATATTCGGTGTCTTGCTGTATTTCATTTTTGAGGGAAATATATTGCCTGGCCATTGCTTCATATTCGGCTACAACAACAGTCCGCAATTCAAGCATCAACTTGAATTGTGTATTTGTAGCGTCCATTTCATTTTGCAAACTTGTTATAAGCGTCTGAAGATTTGTCGCTATTGACGTCATATTGAATATTATTTTAGGGTCATTCGCTGTTTTCATCTTTTTGACCCACGGTATAAAGACTTTACTATTATTGGTACTACAAGTAAACATGTTGGGTGTTGTTTCATGGGGGGTATGGATATTTAGTGGTATTACAGATATCTATAAAAAAGGTGCCAATACTATTGCTGCTATCTACATGGCTTTAGCAGATGACAGCACATGGTTTATAAATAGTGCTGGCCAATTTGCCAATGCAAATTCCTTCAACGCCTTACACAACACGCGCATGTGGAAATTTGATGGAAATTTACACGGATACGGTGGTGGCATTATGAAAAAATTGCCGCTATTAAGTTGCGAATTTAGTAGCGATGGAACTATGACTTCAATGGATAATTTTATAGAAGATGTACGCTACAGCGGGGAGCTTCCACCACTTGCTGTTATTATGGCTGCGTTTTCTATTTATTCGAAACAATTATACGCTTGGCCTACAGCTAAATTTGCCGCAATTACGCGGGCAGGGGCACAGGTTGATTTTGAGGGCGCAGCCCTAAATTTACCAGAGGAGGTAAATTAACAAATTTTTGAATTTGATTTGTATTTTTATCATGATAAAAATTATCTATTATAAAAGTAATGGATTTTCCGGTCCGCTCGCATAGACACCCAAAATGTCCCACGGACAGCCCAATGCTGTGCGGGCGTTCTACATTGAGTCGCGGACTTTGCGTAAAAAAGGCAAGGGACTGTCAAACACGGACATTAGACAAACGGGCAATTTTAATGAGTGAAACTTTGGGAAAGGGGAAAAATTATGGCTATGTTGCAGACGATTTGGGGCGCGGTTGTTATAAGCGGGCCCCCTTAAAAATAGACTACGAAGTAATTAACAAAAAGTTTGATTCTGTTCCCGAGAATTTCGGATTTTTGACATACAATATCTGGGGCTTGGCCGTGCGCCCAAGTCTACAGACACTGTTTAAATTGAGGAAGAATCTATTGTTGAAGACTTTGCACGACACAAATGCGGATATTATGTGTCTTCAGGAAATGAGTGAATTTGCATACGGTGAATTAAAAGATTACATTGGCACCTACAAATTTGCTTCTGAGGTGCCCTTTCCTGCAAATAAGGTGGCCCGCAATCGTGGCGTGGAAGTCTATTTTCTGTCGCGCTACACACCGAAGCGCCTGGCCGTGTATGGCCTACCTGGTGTTCTAAATTACGAAAATTCTATGTTGGTGGCCGAATACCCAAATTTAGTAATTTTTAACATTTATAATCAGGCTGGTAGTAAATTTTCCAACGGTCAAGAGGAAACATGGATACACTACAGTCGCTGCCGTTATGACTTGTTGAATATTATATACGATATGGTGCAGGAAAAGTATAGAGACCTACCAATTGTTGTCTGTGGTGACTTTAATTTTCACTTGGACGGCAAAGTGAAGGACTGGCCAGAAATGGAAATTATACAAAAATTTAAGCGCGGTAATTTTATTGATACATATCGCTCTGTAAATGGACGCAAGCCTGGACTTACTGAAGATACCGACCTTAATTTACTGCGTTGGAACCAAAAATTAATAGAGAAGAAATTACGGTATGACGCAATTTTGTATAGAGGCGGCCCAATGGGTTGGTTGGTAGATTCATCCAAAGTTATTGGACAACAACTTGAGCGGTTAAGCCCAGCTGAAAGTCAATGGTTCTATGATAATATTTCTGAGGCGAAAAAAACAGGCAGTATGGCCCGTTTGAAGGGAGTTGAGCACAGCGGTTCTGGTTTCACTATACCTATTAATGCATCTGACCACTTTGGTGTCCTTACAAAATTTAAGTTGAGCAATAGAGGGCCGCGTGCCAATCGCGCTCTTACACGTAAGGTCCGTAAAGTTGTTAAACGCGGGACCACACGTAAATTATAAGAAGTCAGTGCAATCTTGTCTCTTATTAATATTGAAATATTAAATTTCAATATTAATAACTTTATTTTGGTAATTACTTTATTATCTGCGTCGCGTGGTATTCAATGGCGGAATATTTGTATTTATAGCTGGGCCGCGCCGATTTTGATTTATACGACGTGTTTTTATAGCACCACGTAAGGGCGTCAATCCTGAAACCAGCTTGCTATTAGGTCTTTGTCCCTGTAAACCCCAGCCTTCGCGATTACGTATATACATTAGTGCAGGATTTGCATCAATTAATAAATTAACAATTTCTGACTGGTTTGCTATTTCACTTGTTGTCATGTTCGGTTTGGTGCGGCTGGCATAATGTAATACTGTATTACCCTTATGGTCCCGCTGTGCTGTTAGTTTTTTGGGAAGTGCTAACCACGCCCTTACAAATTCAATGTTTTGCGTATATGCAGCAAACATTAATGGTGTTTGACCCAAATCATTGACTTGACGCATGAACGCTTGATTTAAGGCTAAAAGTTTAAACAATATATTTGTGGTAAAGGGGTCCAGGGCCGGTTGTTTAGCCAACGTAAACAATAAGTTAGGCTCATGAAGTTCATCGACATCCCCGTATAAGTGTAGATTTGATATATCCAGTATTTTTATAATTAATCTTTTATTGTTCTCCTTTATTGCACCCTTTAGAAATATGGCCGTAGATACACCGATTGAACTCATTATGGGTGCTGGAATCGCGCCAAGCAATGTGTATGCAAGGTTGAGTTTATTTGATGTAACTGCAGCATTGAATATACGTACTATATTTAGTCGTCTTCCGTGTAATATATACCTTAGTAATACGGGTTCGCTAATTTCTACTAATTCTAAATCACTTAGGCGGCTTACCATAGAATCGTTAATTTCCACCAAATATTTAGTCCAAGACGGGCTTATATGTGTATTCCATACATCCGATGTAAAGCGCAAATTTAAAAATATTTTATATAGGACTTCAGGAGTCGTGTTTGGATTATTCGGCTGTGTGTTATAAAAGGTGTATGTATTTTTCCATTGAATGGGACGTGTAGGATAATAGGCTAATAATACTTTTGCTATATTTTTAAAATCCCATTCCCTTGCTGGTTCAATACTATAATCAATTACAAAATAATAATAGAGTAAAGAGTTCATGTCTCGGCTGGGTAAATTGCAGTGTTTTACATAGTCATTTGGCGTTACTATCGACATACCATGATAATTTAAACATGAAAAACCAAAATCAATATAGCGGACCTGCAGCGCGCCGTCGACGCGTGTATACATAATATTGTCTGTCTTGAAATCACGGTGATTAAACTGGAGTTCATTATTTAAAATTTCTGCTATTTTTGCTATCTGACAAAAGTAATATTGTATCAGGGAGGGCTTATCCTTGGCAGTTTTAAGCGATTTATACAGGGTTTCCTTCATTTTCTCCATTACTAAATAATAGGTTGAGCCAGATTTTCCAAGTAAATATATTCTGGGACAAAAGGGGCCTACAAGATTAATTTCTGGAACTGATTTGGTTTCTGTGGTTTTTTCTATAATAATTTGTATTATTGTTTCTAAGACTACGTCGTTATCTGTTAAATAACCTTCCGAATTGTCTATAACTTTAATAATAGTGTCTGACCCAGCTACTGCATCTGTTAGCCATGTATTTCCAAATGTTCCGCGCTCACCCAGGCGCTTTGTTAAATTAAATATTTTTGGCGCGCGCCATCCTGGAAGTGAAAAAACTAAACGACCATTGCCTTGTTCAGAAACAAGGGCTATATTATATTTAGCCGGAATCGGGCTGGTCATTTTTGCCGGGTCTAGTGTCCAGTCCATTCCATATGGACGTAAATCTATTGCTGCCATCCCTACAATATTATAATAAAAATATTATACTATAATTATTGATTATCTGGATGTATAGTTGGTAAGCGTAATTACATGCGTTGATTTACATTTGGGCGATACAGCACATCTTTCGCCAAAAGTGTATCATCAAGCAAGGTCAGGTCCTTGATATCGTCGTTTATGCCGTTGGCGTTCCATACCTTGATGATGTGAAAGCCCTTCTTAGGGCTAATGCTAATACCAACAATCTTGTTCTCTACTGGACGACGGGATACCATGTCCAGGGTAGCGGCCGCAATATAACGCTGGAATATCTCGTAGGACAGCGACTGGCCAACCTTAATGCAGTAGGAGCCGCCGCGAATGTTCATATGGTTCTCCCAAAGAGGTGGATGAGGATTACGCATAAAGAACCACATGCCATTATTAAACTTTTCGGTACCAATGGCCTTAAATGTGGCCCAAAGGGATGCATAGTCTGTATACGAAGCCACCTTCTTATAGGAGTCCTCATTCCAGCTCTGGTCATCGGTGCCATGGTAATATAATGTCCAGGCACCGGTGGGAAAGTTTGTTGGAACTTCTGCTGCGGCTGACATTTCTGCTTTTCTTATTTATTCAACGTAGCTTAAAGTGCTGCTCAACTTTTTTGGTACCTGTTGTGAAATCTTCAATATTATTCATAAAATTAATAGTTTTATAAATAATTTTATAGCGGATAATGGTTGTTGGATTACTTTGACGATGCACTGTGGCTCTGTTTTGAAGGCGCAGGGGCCAATGCCAGCTTGATTTCACCCAAGCCGGCAACGCTATATTCAATAATAATGGGGTAGTCGTTCTTGAGGTAGATTGAAATGTCAGTGCACAAGCTTGTGCACTTGGTGAAAAGGACAAGGTGCTTTAGAAGGAAATTGCCCTGAACAATGGCGCTGTTAGGCTTGGAAAAGCTCATACCACCCTGACCCACAGAGAAAATCGTCTCCTGCTCGGCAAAGTCGCCACGACACTTCAAAATAAGCTGATTGGATGCACTGGTGATTTCGACAGTCTCACCCAATGTGCTCATGTCGCGCACAATCTTCTGAAAATCAAGGGATGGCATGGTAATAATGGCAGGAAATAGCACGGGGGGAATCTCAATGGGGTTGATGTCCAGCTCAATTAGATTTAGGTGGAAGGTCGTTTCCATCTGCTTCTCGCCGTTCTGAATAACAATACCCATCTTAGTGGTATCACGCTTCTCCATAAACATAATTAATGAGTCATTATTGGACATAGTCTTGACAAGCTTGAACAGATTAATCATATTGATGCCCAAAATATGCTTCTGGTCGCACTTGTATTCGTCAAAACGGTCGGCTTGCAGGCGTAGATGAACTAAGACTGTGTGCGTGCCGTCCATTGCCATGATTTTAAGACCATTCTGGTCAATCTCAATGTTGGCCTCGGTTAGAATCTCCTTCAATGCCTCTGAAAGTGTGCGTATAGGTGCTGCCTTAACTGTGCGAATCCGGAAGAGGTAGTCACCGTTCGTATCCATTTATCTAAATGAGATTGTCGGCCCGCGTTTAAGCGCTGAAACAGCGCAAACGCACGTCATTTTATAAAACCGGAGGTCAGGGTCGAATCAAATATCCGCAACGCGCGGCTTTTACTGTTTAGTGGCGGCGGGTGCTGCGCTTGCCACCCTTGGTGTTACGATTACGGCTGTTGTTATTGCGGGTGTTGCTAGAGCTGGAACCCTTCTTACCCACCATTGTGTAGAGGCCATAAAGCGCAAGGGGCACGGCAACAGTTTGGGCGTTTGCAGCAAATGCACCCATCAATTCCGGGGCAAAGCCGCCGCGCATTTTGCGGGTGTGTCTACGCTTGGCACCACCCTTTTGGGCCGCAAGTGCAGGGTTAATAAGAGTTGTTGCAACAAGGGGAGGTCTAATCATACCGGGAGATGACGCTAAACTCTGTGCAGCATTTGTGCTACTGGGCTGACGATAGCTGAGGTCGAAATATTCTTGGGGTGTGCCATAGCCGGAACCGCGTTGAGTACGTTTAACCATTTCTATTATACTATGAGGTATAAATTTTAGACATGACATAATAATCCTAAAAATTGACGTGCTAGTGCTGGGGCTTATTTAGTAAAAGGAAACATGACGACCGTCGGAGCTTTTAAGAAACATACGCACCGTGAGCACATTCTGGAACTTCCGGATACCTACATTGGGTCTATTGACACCCACAAGGAAAGCCGGTGGATATGGGATGAGGGCGCTGGACGCATGGCCTGGAAGGAGGTGGAGTATTGTCCGGGATTTTACAAGCTCTTCGATGAGGTCCTGGTAAACGCTCTTGACCACCGTGTACGGCTGCTGACGACCAGTGCCGGGACTCCTGACACCATTCAGGTCAAGAACATTTGGGTCACCATTGATAACAAGCGCATTAGCGTGAAAAATGACGGTGATGGTATTCCTGTTGGGACGCACCCTGAATACGGAATGCACGTGCCTGAGATGATTTTCGGGCACCTTCTAACATCATCAAACTACAACAAAGAGGAGGAGAAGACAGTAGGCGGTAAGAATGGCTATGGCGCAAAGCTGGCCAACATCTTCAGCACGGAGTTTACGGTGGAGACCATTGACCACCGCGCTGCCAAGCGCTACAGTCAGACTTGGAGCGCTAATATGACCAAGTGCTCAAAGCCCAGTATTGCTAAGGCTGCTGGCAAGCCCTACACGGAGATTAGCTATGTGCCTGACCTGACGCGCTTTCACTGGCTTCAGGCGGGCACTGCCGCTATTCCTGAGGACATGCTAAGCATTCTGAGGACGCGTGTAATGGATGCTGCTGCCTGCGCTGGCAAGGAGTGTAAGGTGCATCTGAACGGCAAGCTTATTGCCGTAAATACCTTTCAGAAATACGTCGGCCTTTACCTCAACGAGGATGAGCGCACATCCGTTGATTCTGAGGGCGACAAGAAGAAGCTTATTGCTTACGAGAAGGCGGGTGAGCGTTGGGAGGTTGCTGCTACACTGACGCGCAATCTTCACGGTGAGGTGGTGCCCGATGAGCGCCACATTAGCTTTGTCAATGGCATTGCTACGCGCCGTGGGGGCAAGCACGTGGATTACATAATCAAGGCCGTGCTGGCTGACTTCTGTGAGCTGGCCAAGAAGAAAGCCAAGCTGGATGTGGTTCCTGGGATGCTCAAGGATTCCGTGGTGTTCTTCATCAACAGCACTATTGTGAATCCCAGCTTTGACACTCAGACCAAGGAGACACTGACAACCCCGCTGGCAAAGTGGGGTTCTAAGCCAGATGTCAGTGGGAAGTTCTGCGACCAGCTGGTCAAGATTGGGCTACTTGACGAGGCGCAGGCGGCGCTAGATGCCAAGAACGCCCGCAATACCAAGAAGACGGATGGTAAGAAGCGCTCTACGGTGCGCGGCATTCCCAAGCTGGAGGATGCAACGTGGGCAGGCACGGCCAAGTCAGAGGAGTGTACGCTCATCCTTACGGAGGGTGATTCAGCTGCTACTACGGCCATTTCTGGCCTCAAGGTGGTTGGACGTGAGCGCTACGGCGTCTTTCCCCTTCGTGGTAAGCTACTCAACATCAAGGACATTAGTGCCGTGAAGAAGACGGCAAATCAGGAGCTGACACACATTAAGCAGATTCTTGGCCTGGTTGCAGGCAAGAACTACACAGACTCTAAGCAGCTGCGCTACGGGCGCATTATGATTATGACTGACCAGGATGTGGATGGGTCACATATTAAGGGCCTGCTTATCAATCTGTTCCACACGGATTGGATTTCACTGCTGAAGCTGCCATTTATCTGCTGTATGATGACGCCACTGCTTAAGGCTACCAAGGGCGCAAAGACAATGTGCTTCTACTCACAGCCTGAGTTTGAGGCCTGGCGTGATGTCCAACCCGATGGGGCGCGTGGCTACAAAATCAAATATTATAAGGGTCTGGGCACGTCCACCGCAACGGAGGCCCGTGAATACTTTAGCCAGATGAACACGCTGGACTTTCAGTGGGATGGCACCGCTGATGACAGTATTGACCTGGCGTTTAACAAGAAGCGTGCGGATGACCGCAAGAAGTGGCTGGGTGGCTATGACCGGTCGCGTCAGTTGACGGTAACGGCTGGTGGCGCCCAGGTTAGCTATAGTAAGTTTATCCACGATGAGCTTATCCACTTTAGCAGTGCAGACAATATTCGTTCGCTGCCCAGCGTCCTGGATGGCCTCAAGCCGTCTCAGCGCAAGATTCTCTGGGCGTGCCTGAAGCGCAACCTGGTTTCTGAAATCAAGGTGGCCCAGCTGGCAGGCTATGTTTCTGAGAATGCAGCGTATCACCACGGTGAGGTGTCGCTGACCTCTACTATTGTTGGAATGGCCCAGGACTTTGTGGGCGCTAATAACATCAACGTGCTATACCCTGGTGGCCAGTTTGGGTCGCGCCTGGGTGGTGGCAAGGATGCCGCTAGCGCGCGATATATCCACACGCATCTGGAGGGGATTGCACGGGCGATTTATAAGCGTGAGGACGATGGCATTCTTGTTCAGATTGATGACGATGGGCAGCTGGTGGAGCCAGAGGCCTATTACCCTGTGCTACCAATGCTACTGGTAAATGGCTCGGTGGGTATTGGCACTGGGTTTAGCACGGATGTTCCACCACACAATCCCATTGATATCGTGGCCGTGCTACGCAAGCGCCTTTCTGGGGCTACAGCAGACCTCAGTGGGGCGGAGCTGAAGCCCTGGTGGGCGGGCTTCAAGGGCGCTGTTGTTGCAGCGCCCGATGGCAAGGGCTGGATTACTCGTGGCACGTATAGTTTTGCCGATGATGATAACGGGCATGTCCGTATTACGGAGCTGCCTATTGGCACCTGGACCCAGGACTACAAGGAGTTTCTGGAGGACTTTATTGGCGATGATGCTAAGGAGAAGAAGCCACTGAAGGATGTGGAGAATAACAGCAACGACATGGATGTGAATTTCACACTCAAGATGGACCACGACGCCTATCATGAGGCGCGGGCCTATGCAACTGAGTTTGAGAAGCGTTTCCGCCTGAGTTCAACCATTCGCACTACCAACATGGTTGCGTTTGATAGCCATGGCAAGATTCGCCGATACAACTCGGTGGGGGAGATTCTTGAGGACTTCTATGGCGCCCGCCTGGATGCCTATGTGCGACGCAAGGCTGCAGAGCTAAAGCGCATGGATGCTGAGATTCTTGAGCTACTGGCACGCCTGAAGTTTATTGAGTCTATACTGAGTGGAGCCCTTGTAGTGGCCAATCAGGAAGATGATGTGCTGCTTGCTGGACTCAAGGGTCTTGACCTCCCACCCCTGTCCGATATTGATGCGCCCAATACGCTCAAGGCATACGAGTATCTACTGCGTATTCGTATTGACCGCATTAAGGCTTCCGCTGTGACGGAGCTGCGCGCGGACGTTGCAACTGCTACTGAGGCGCGCGCAATTCTTGCCGCTAAGACGCCTGAGATGCTATGGCTAGCCGACCTGGATGTATTTATGGCGGCGTATGAGACGTTCAGTAAGAAGAAGACTGATATTATTGCTGAGGCACACAAGGCAAAAGAGTATGTGAAGCCGCCGCCTAAAAAGCGCGCACCTAAGAAGACTGCTGAGTAAGTCCAGCTTTAAAACTAAAATTATCAATTTCATAGGGGTCAGTTAATCCTTTTTCTGTTGCTTTACCGAAGGACCACCACAGTGGCGGCTTTGAGGTCCAAACCCGTGTTTTTGTATTTATTATTGCGGATGAGTCAAAATTATATAGTTTATAATTCCCATCCGTTGCTAATCCAATGTTATCTATTTTCCAATCAACATACATTATTCCCTGACTCTGTAAATGAGCTTTTGCAGAAGCCATTGCTGTTTTTATAGCGGGGTCAAAATGATTCAACGGCTTGAGCAGCTCCATATCGATATGATTTTGCTGAACGCTATAGATTGTAGCAATATTGGGATGTGGGTGGACCATAAGTATTTCTGCTATAGCTAATTCATTTGGGTCAGTAGTCATTTTACGAAAAAACTGCTTACCTTCGAATGTTTCATTTGTATTTTTTAGGCCGCTGTTATTGTAAATTTTACTACCGCCACGTTTTGTTTTGCGCTTTGATGTTTTACGCCGTGTTAATCGCATACCCTACTAGGGTGTGTGATAAATAGATTACTTGTGTTATACATTAGAAAAATTTTGTAAAGGGCTTTGACTTTGTTCCTGCACCGCTGATATTAACAGGATGACTTAATGGCACCGGAAGTGTTGATACGTCTTTTCTATATGTCAAATACATCGAAATTTCGCTTACAATTTTTGGGACACACCAATCGGCTACGCGTTTGTTCAGTTCTTCAATCTGCTCCCGCACACGTATTGGCTCGTTGCGCCCATATGTTAAATACATAGAGCGCATTATGATAAGTAATTCGTCGGTTGACTGGGGGTCAATGATTTGACCGTCTGTTTCGTCGTATACGCGTTTACGAATAAGATTTTGGATTATTTGCACATTAGGCGGGCTAAAAAATGTTTGATTTAGCGGATTGGGTTCCCAATTACCGCGAATCATATCAGCTTTAGCAGCTTCATCGCCCGTTGTGCGCCAATCGAAACCCGGCACAACGGGTTGTTGGCCGGGGCGGTCATCCTCTAAATTTACTCGTCCGTTGGAATGTGACATAGCGAACTTACCCTATATACACATGCGATGTGTTTTTAAAGATTATACCGTAGATGCAAATAAAAATGTCTGCCATATAGCATTTATCTGAAATTGCGGTCAAAACACAGAATTGAAATCTCCGACATTATGACACTTCTAGTATTTCTTCCGGTATTTCCTTTTTGCATTATTTAATTTTCTCCAGTGTTAGTATAAAAGAAATGTCTGGTCTTCGCGCTTTTTCATCCACTCGTCAAGGAAATAGCTTTTTCATTAACATTGCGAACGTGGTTAATGGAACAAACACATTCAATGAGTCCGGTGCTGCGGTATTTATCCCGAGTTTTGGAACGGGCACTGCCACTGCCGGCACCATGGTCTTGCGTGATATGGGTAAGACTATCCGCGTTCCTGGCACCAGCAACAACACTGGGCCCCAGCGCATTATGCGCAAGGTCCAGCGCTTTGACGGTGCTGCCGCCACAACTGCCTCATGGCCCGTGACCAACGGCTTTGTTGGATTCAACGGTGGTGTTGGTGGCCGCGATTCCGATGCTGTGGCCGGGTTCGAGACTTTCTTCATCGAGATATCCGAGTCACCCACCCACCAGCCCTTGTTTGTCAGACTTGGCTTTTAAATAACAAATATAGTATTTTTTAAAAATATGCTTATGAAAGTATATTTTTAATTACACACGGGTCTGCAAAAAAGCAAAGTTTCTCCGGCAGTGATCCGCGTTTGAACCAAGTTTCTCCGGCGCTTGCGTGCGTTTGAGCCAACTTTCTCCGGCGCTGGACTGCGTTTGAACCAACTTTCTCCGGCGCTGAGCTACTTTTTCATGCCTCTGAACCAACTTTCTCCGGCGCTGCCCTTTGTTTTCAAGCCGGCAAGCCAAGTTTCTCCGGCATTGGTCTGCGTTTCTTTTTTCAAAAAAGAGTTTGAGCCGGATTTCTCCGGCAATTTATTAACCTTGTCAAATTTTTTTCGCATAGATAAATATAACAAATGTCTTCCTTGGCCCGCGATCTCTCCTCCACCAAGCAAGGTAATGAGTTCTTCATCAACATTGTTGCCGTCACCCCTGGCACCCACACCTTTGATGCTACTGGCGCCGCTGTTGCTGTCACTGGTCTCCAGGGCTCCCAGGCTGCCGGTGCCCTTATCTTGCGTGATATGGGCAAGACTGTTCGCGTGCCTGCCACCAGCAACGGCAACAGCACCAGCCAGCGCATTTTGCGCAAGGTTCAGCGCTTCGACGGTGGCGCTGCGTCCACCGCCTCATGGCCCGTGACCAACGGCTTTGTTGGCTTCAACGAGGGTGTTGGTGGTGCCACCACCGACAACGTTGCCGGCTTCGAGACTTTCTACATCGAGGTCAGCGGCGTCGGTGCCCCCAAGTTTGCCCGCCTCGGCTTCTAAACACGCATAACTGTTTGTATAAATATTTTTACCATTCATTTTATAATGTATGATAAAAGTTTATAACATATTTTATATAACAATCTTTCATTTGCATAAATGCTTATTAATGCAATAGTATTTTCATTATTTCTAACTTAGCGCGCTAACTATACCCGGTTCTACTCAAAAAAATTAAGGACCCACTAACAGAGAGAACAATGGGCTTCAGTAAGGCGACTCTGAAAGTTTTAGAAAACGTCTATTGGGTTATATCCTCATTCTTGCTTGGCGCTGGAATTTACATTACCTGGAAACGTAACAAGCAAATCGAGGCCGTGTTACTTACAATCATCGGCTTTAGTGCCATCTTCTACTATTGGATTAAATGGTTCAAAATCAGGAGCGATGACGGTCTATGGCCTCCCTACATTAATCCTTGTCCCGACTATTTAACACTTGTTTCACCAATGGTTGTCGGCGGCTCTGACTCGGTGTGCATGGATTTCGTTGGTGTAAGTCGCCAACCTAAGGTATTCAAACGGGCGAAATCGTATGAGATACCACAAGCGTCCGAGCCAGATTTTGAAAGCTTCATCTTCAAGCCCGAACCCCGCGGCAATTCTACTCCCGAGGAATACACAAGATAACATGTTTGCGTGTTCAGTCCAAGGGGTTAACCTGGGCGGGTGTGTGCGAGTAAATACGTAGGTTATATAGATATTCAAATTACAATTATTAGAAATAATTGTAATTCTGTTGTCTTAAAATGTCCAGTATTTAAATACATGGTCTTTGTTAATAGCAATGACATCCCTATATCGTAGCGGACCTGAAATTGCAAATGTACCCAAACCACATCGGTCTAACATTGTCGGTATCTGTGTTTGTGTTAATTTTTCCGACAAATTAGCTCTTACATTAACGGCTAACAAGCCGTTGCTTGATACTATATATGTTGTGACTGATACAGGTGATACGGCAACAATTGCCTGTTGCGCTAAATTTAACGTGAATGTTTTACAATGTAATGAAACCTATATAGACGGGGCAAAATTTAATAAGTCTGGTCTAATACGATATGCTCAAAAGGATTTACATAGAATGGGTGGAACCTGGTTTTTGTATTTTGATGCTGACACACTGCTACCTTCTAATTTTTATGATATTTTAGATGGGGTTTCGAAATGGAGCCATGATACACTATATGAAATGCCACGACTAATTTATGAAAACAGTAGCAGTATAAGTGGTATAATGGGTGGGCCTGCTGGATTCTTTCAATTATATTGTGATAAACATAAATTTTATCGACCATGGTCAGCATCTGCAGAAGAGTGTGATATGAATTTTAAAGCTATTTTCTCGCGCGTTGAAGTATTAAACGGTCTTTGCAAACATATTGGTCCTACTGGAGTTGATTGGAACGGACGTGTATCCAGTGAATGGACCGAGCGGGTATAAAGCCCTTAGAACTTAATAGAAGTAATGGATAATCATATCCACGAAGACTTTTATAAAACAATTGTTGCTTGGGCGAAAACTCCTGCACCTCGTGACCCACCCGCTGTGTTTTTGTATGGGCCACCTGGCATTGGTAAAACTACTTTGGCACACCGTGCTTTAGAAGATGCGGGACTACGTGTAGTTGAATGGAATGCCAGCCAGCATCGTCACAAGGCCGCTGTTAGTGAGGCCCTGGAACCCCTGTTACAAAGTTCAAACATTACTGATTACTTTCATGAAAAGGGGCACAGGGCCCTTGGTATTGTGCTGGACGAAATTGACGGTATGAGTGTGGGAGACAAGGGTGGTTTATCAGAATTGCTGCGCTTAGTCAAAGAATACAAGGGTTCCAATGCCATTGTGTGTATTAGTAACGAATGGCAGGAAAAGCGGTATGCCGGCTTTCTTCGTTGGTGTAAGGCCTTACAAATTTGCACACCTACGCCAAATGATATTTTACCTATGATATCAATGACACTGGGAATCGAATCTATAAAAAACGATGAGCTACAGGTATTGGCTACAGAATTACAACAAACTCACAGTGGTGATTTACGTAAAATCTTACAGTCGCTACGTGAAATGGCACCCGAATACAAATATGGCCGCATGACGTTGGATGAAATGCGTGATATTTTGCGCAACGGCCCCATTGAACGCTCATCACTTGGTACAAATCGTGTGCGGCGCTCTGAAACAATTAAGACAGCCCTTAACAATTTGTTAACTGGGTCTATGGACACACTTGCAGAAATTCCATTAAACAACAATGACTTGAATTTAGCTGGTTTACATTTACACGAGTCATTACCCAAGTGGCTAAATAAGAATGAGAAAAATAGTGCTAAAAGTTTTGCTGTGTATTCGGGTCTAATGAATCCCATCACAACATCTGACCGCTTGGATTATTATACATTCTTTTATCAACACTGGTCTTTATTCACTGTTACCTATCAAGTCAAGCTTCAGTCAGTCAATATTAAGTTATTCGAAGGGGAAGACCCCTTAATTAATCGTGATGTAAATCCGGCAATTAATGTGAAGTGGAATGATTCTGATATTGCATACACTGCTGTTTTATCAAAACAGTCATGGCTATATAATCAGTTCCGGTATTTATGTGAAATGCGCGAAATTATTCAAAAGGAATTTAATCACTATGATGGCGGTATCGAGGGAGTCTTTTGGATTGGTGGTATAGCCCTTCAAAACCGTAGCTTGGGTGCTCCTGTAAATGTTGGCAGCTGTGCCGATGCAACGCGCTTTGAACGCTGTTTACGGGCCCTTGTACTGCCCACGGTACCACCCATGCCCTTTGCGGTATAAAACGGGTTTTTTAGTTTTTGGAAAATATAGATGAGTAACGTATGCATTTCTGGTACATCATGGACTGCGAAAGAATTACATGCATTTAGATTTTTGAATATTAAGCGCACTAATGGACTTAATAATTCACGTGATGCGCGCAGCGCCCTTGTGCACGAATATCATACTATTACATACATAGAAGCTGATAAGCTTGTCGATAAGTGGCTCAAAAATTTTAAATCTATTGGAGAAATTTTGTCGGCAATATCTGAAGATGTATATATTGAATCATGGGCTGGCCTATCGTGTGGGCAAATGGAGTCTGAACGACGCCGGCAAAAGGCATTGGCTCCCGCTGAAATTGTAGAATGAATTTTATTTTAGACCTATGGTGATTCTAACTGGCATTTCTATTAAATTTGAAGTATATATTTATAGTAAAGTTTACTATAAATATGAACTTTAACGAAATTGTTTATCCACGAAAAGTATATCAAGATACAAGAAATAGTAACCCGCTTTGGCGTCAGGCTGACCGTATTTTCCAACCATTGACCGAATTTCAATTTAGGAACAGATTCAGAGTTGGAGACAGGGTTAATATACGGCTTATTAATCCTAACGGAAAGGTCTATATAAGTGGTCTTATTAGACATATTGTGCCATATCAGGATGCAGAGGCGGTACTGGGTATGTATAATATTGGTAGCACATTTAATACTATTCCATTTACACGTGTTCTTGTACTTCACCCTTAAATTAATATGTGCGCGTTTGAATACCCATGCCATAAATTTATAGTGTAATAACTTAATACATGATAAATTTTTCGTTGTTGCTGTCGTTTTGTGTAAAATTATGACTGTGCAGAAATTTCGGATTGATGTAGTAAATGACGCACATGCAGCGGCTGTGTGCGACCCATTCTATAGGCACGACCTATAATCTGCTTCTCCATTTCGGATGGCATTTTATGAAACAAAAATACGTCGGTTGCACATATAATATTCAGGCCGGCGCCTACATGGCGTGAATTTAGGAGTAATACACGGTAATTTCCACTGTCAAATTCATTAATAATTTTGGATACACGGGCCGTAGACCCGTTAATGGTTGTAAAATTTATATTACGGTGTATCATTTCTGAGGTAAGCTGGAAAAAGGTTGCATCGTAACCGCTAAACAGAAGAATTTTTGCCTTGGGATTAGCTTGCACGAAATTTATAAATTCTTCTATTTTAGTCTTTTGTCTATCCGCTGCTTGCTGCTGAGGAACGATTACATTTGCTGTTGTATTAATGACTCGAATTTCATTGACAGAACTGATTCCAGCACGACATAAGGGGCACGCTGGTGCGCGCTTCAGGCTTTCGCACAAGCATACAAAACAAAACAGATTCTTGCAGCAGGGCGTCATTGTAGGCGTTTCTACATCAGAATAACATATTGGGCAATTTGTAGTATCTACTTCAGTCATACGCTTTTCAATGGTTTCAATACGACTGATTAGTGATTGAATCTTGGTTTCCTGTGTTTCAAGCGATTTTTGCTTTGATGCTTCTGTTGCATATTCAAGTGTCTTATAAAAGTCCAGCTTGCGCCGCTGCTGTTCCAAGTCTTTCTTCAGTGAATGTGTTAATGATTCAATAATTGAGGTGGGTGTCTCATCACTTACTCCAAGTGATTGTAATGCGCCACGGGTGTCGCCCGCATGAAGCATTTCCATAACATCGTTAGGTATAACTGACTCAAGAATTCTAATATTTGCTGGCGCCCTACAAATAATTTGATGATGAATAACTGGCGGCATAGTAAAACTGGAATTTACAAAGTCATCGGAATTTCTTAAAATCGCGCGCCAAGATTGCAGGTCGGCATTCTGCATGATATCCGTCGTGCCAATTATATTTTTTATGAAAATACAATTTGTAAATGCACCTTCTACACGGAAATCTTGCCCGCTAATTGTTTTTATCCTGTCAACCAATATTTGTGGAGGTTTGCTATTATCATGAGCGTAGTATGGAGAATTAAGCTGAAGATACATACCAGAAGGAAAGGCAATATTAAGATACGATGCAGTAATTAACCATATAAAATTTCCAGTTAAATTTACGCGAATTGGAATTTGAATAGTATCAGCTTCATCTATAAAAATACGCGACCAGTGATATGTTTCAGGCTTAATAACTTCTTCAAAAAATTTCCACATTGTAGATGAAATAAACAATGCATCTGCTTGGTC
>Ga0114975_10000602_pt1 | contig 27129 bp, 18 predicted proteins | sample S_130626_EF_Meta_FD_87031 | JGI IMG/M metagenome (GOLD analysis project Ga0114975, IMG submission 87031) | Freshwater microbial communities from Lake Simoncouche, Canada to study carbon cycling - S_130626_EF_MetaG | ecosystem: Environmental > Aquatic > Freshwater > Lake | place: Lake...
AGAAACGGAAAATGGAAATTGACGGTCAATGATCATATCGAGGAAGGTCAATACTTGGATGGTGAACGCGATGGTTTGTGGGTATGGTATTATGGCGAAGGAAATAAAATGTTTGAAGGTGAATTTCAATCGGGAATACCGGTCAATCGTCATAAGTATTGGTATGTCAATGGTCAGGTTGAAATGACCGGAAAATACAAGGGTGGAGAAATGGACGGGCGCTGGGATTATTATGACACGAACGGTTTTCCCGCTATGCAATTGGATTATGTGGAAGGAAAAGTTGTACGTATCAATGGACAAAAAATAAGATTACCGGAAACCGAGGAGGAATGAACGACTACCTAAACGAAATACTCAATCATCCGGTTGACAAGCTCGCATTATTGGAATGGCCTTCTATGGTAATTCTAGATGCGAACCAAGAATTTTGCACGTACTTCAATTATTCTAAAGGTGAATTGTTGGATCGCGTTTTTCATAGTTTGATTTGGAAGAATGTGCCACGTGAAAAATTGTCTAAAATTGAGGATGAAGTAAATGAGTTTGGTTTTTGTTCGGTGTTGGAAGAGTCCCAAGAAAAGTGGATCAACATAACCCGGGTTCAGAATGGAAACAGGACGTTGGGTTTGTTGCGTGTGCTGGATATACCGACTAACAAAAAGATAATAGAGCGAGAATTGGAAGAGAGCGAGCGGCGATTTAAAACACTCGCTGATGTTGCTTCTGAAGGGGTTTGTTTCATTCAGGAAGGAATGATAGTAGATGCCAATGAACAGTTGGCTAGAATCTTCGGTGTTGAAAACAGTCAAGCACTTTGTAAGAGAAAATTGAATGAACACCTCGGTGTAAGCGATATACAACGCATTATGGCAAGTGCTGAAATATCAGCCATCAATCGCAATGAGGTCCGAACGACGGATGGTTCTGGCAGGCTAATTTTTCTGGAGATAACAGGAAGTTATCTGCAGTTTAGAGGCAAGCGAACGCTGGCGTTGGTTTTCAACGATATCAGCAACAGAAAACGCACGGAACAGGCGTTGCATCAAAGCCTGGTAAGCTTTCAGCGTTTGCTTGAAGACTCTCCCAACGGCGTTGTTATTCTTACGGATGGTAAAATCCAGTATTTGAATCAGGCTGCATGCAAACTCTTGGGTGTTAAGGATGAAGATGAAGTGTTCGGAGACGCATTCGAGAATTATGTAGAGAAGGGTTTCCGAGATGAGGTGCTTAGTGATTTGCAAGTTATCAGAGAGGGAGGTGATGCCGGAAGCAAAGAGGTTCAAATGGTGAATTCCAAGCTAGAGATTATTGATGTTGAGATTAAATCCGCGCTGACGGTCTACGAGAATCGCCCCTCTATTCAAGTCACAATCGACAACATTACGGATAGAAACAAACTTGTACAAGAGCAAATTCGCGTACGTTTTGTAGAAGAAATAAACGCAGCCCTCAAGGCGGAAATTGATGAGCACCGGGCTACACAATTGAAGCTCGAGAAGCAGCAGCGACAAACACTTGAGCAAACAGCCAAGATTGAGTCCATATTCAACAGCACGGAAAACCTGATGATGTGGACACTCAATCATGATTTTGAGATTACGGAGCTCAATGCCAACTTCATCAAGAACATGGAGTCTGTTTTTGGTGAAGAGGTTAAACTATCGGAGAATATCATGGCAATTCTGCAACGCCATGTCGACCATAACTTTTATCAAGGACAGCTTCAAGCTTTTAACAATGGTTTTAAGGGTCGGCCGCAGCAATTCGAGTTACCACTGAAGAACGAGAAGAACGAAACAATATGGTGGCAATGTTTTTTGAATCCGGTGTATTTACACGGTAAGTTGGAAGAATTGTCTTGCCTTGTTTATGACAACACGGAGCGTAAAGAAATAGACAGAAAAATACGCGATTCACTGAAAGAGAAGGAGGTGTTATTGCAAGAGGTACATCACCGTGTGAAAAACAATCTGCAGGTTATTTCGAGTATTTTAAATCTTCAGTCTTCGTATGTGAACGACCCGAAAACGCTAGAGATTTTGCGCGAAAGCCAGCAGCGAATCAAAAGCATGTCGTTCATACATGAAACGATTTACCGCACGGCAGACTTCAGTCGTTTGGAGTTCATGGACTACATTAAGACGATAGCCTCAAACTTGATACAGAGCTATCGCACAGCCGCTACCCGCGTGGATTTTGTTGCGGACATGCAGTCAGTTGGTTTGAATCTGGATCAAGCAATACCATGCGGTCTCATTATCAATGAACTTGTCAGTAATGCATTGAAGTATGCGTTTAAAGGGCGTAAAAAGGGAACGCTGACAGTAATACTTCGTGAGGAAAATGACGAGGTAATTTTAGCCGTCAAGGATGATGGTGTTGGTTTACCGAAAGATTTCGCGTTCGAGAAAAACAACTCATTGGGTATACAATTGGTTTATGCCTTGTTGGAACAAATTGATGCTACAATGCAGGTAGATCAGTCGAACGGCACGGAATTTTTCATGCGTTTTCGCCGTAAGTAGTAAAATATGAACCTATATTGCCTCAAAATCTCTAAAGTTACCTGGTATGGCCGTAAATATTCTCGTGGTAGAAGATGAAAGCATTGTTCGAAAAGACATTGAGCGCAGCTTGGAAAAATTGGGTTATCATGTAATTGCACAAGCCGACAATGGAGAGCGAGCAATAGAGTTGGCAAGATCCACCAAGCCCGATCTGGCCCTCATGGATATTCAGATAAAAGGCAACATGACCGGGATCGATACCGCTGAGGCAATTAAGCAGGAGATGGATATTCCGGTTATTTATTTGACCGCTTTCGCTGATGAGCCCACGCTGAATAAAGCAAAGATTACAGAGCCACACGGCTACATACTCAAGCCTTTCAAGGAAATTGATCTGCACACCACCATTGAAATGGCCATCCACAAACACGGCAAGGAGAAAGAGGTGCGTGTTGAAAATGAGTTGCTCCGTTCACTTACCAGCTTTAAATCAAACGCAAACTACCTTTTCATCAAGCATCAGTCGAAGCTTGTGAAAGTCAATACTGCTGATATCTACTACGTGGAAGCGCTGAAGGATTACATGCAAATTGTAACAGCGGAAATGAAGTTTACCATTCACGCTACCATGAAGGATATTGAACGCAAGCTTCCTAAGACAGTGTTTCAGCGCTTGCACAGATCTTACATCGTGAACATGGATAAGATTGCTTCTATATCAGGAGGTGACGTGATACTGGCCGACATAAACAAGGAAATTCCGGTAGGCGGAAATTACCGTGATGAGTTCGGCGAGCGCATCAACATCCTGTAATCAGCGCATTAAAAGCACGCTTCCTTTTTTACTGAATAAATCGGCACGACCGCGTACAATCATGTCTACCGACCAGTTGTAAGCACCATCCTGAACGGGCTCTCCTTTGAAGTAGCCATCCCATCCTTCTCCCGGTGTTGTGGAGGTAAACACCTCGTTTCCCCAACGATTAAAGACCCGAAATACATAGTAGGTAACGTTTGATCCGCTAACCACGGGTAAAAACAATTCGTTGTGATTGTTTTGATCGGGGGTGAATGCGCTTGGAATGTAAAACTGAATGCCATTATAAATCTCTACTGGCTCGCTGTGATAAGCATTGCAGCCAAAACTATTGGTAACTACTTGCGTAATTTCAAACGAACCACTTCCAGCGTATTCATGGCTTTCCATTTCATCACCACTGCCATCACCCCAATTGTAGGCGGTTTGCACCACGTCAGCGCTTGAGGTTGAAGACACCAGTACCGTGGGCGATTCGTTCATCTGGTCAATGCTCCAGGTAAATCCGGCCGTTGGGTTAGGATAAACAACTATCGGTTGCTCGAGCGCGAAGGTTCCAATACAGCCGTGATTGCTGGTTGCTACAACTTCGAGCACATAGGCACCAATATCACCAAGCTCGAACTGTGCAGGATTTGTTTGTGAAACAACGTCCCCGTCAATAGCCCAAGCGAAATTGGAAATACTTGATGCGTCATCGGTTGTTGCATTTGCATTGATGCCTACGATTTGATTTTCACAATACTCATACGTTCCTTCAGGAAGTGTGATCACCGGAATGGCAAAGACCTCAACACTATCGGTAACACTGCTCGTGCACCCGAAATTGCTTTCAGCTGTGAATGTATAGTTGTAGAATCCATTGTCGCTAAACTGATAGTTTGCATGTGTTCCCTGCATAACAAAGGTGGCCGATTCGATGGTCCAATAGCTGTTCACCACACCACCATTCGGAATGCTGCTTACGCTTTCGAAAACCGTTGGAACGCCAAAACAATGGTTGTTGGCATTCGCTTCAATCACGGGTGCGTATCGCACGATAATGTTGCGTGTTGAGTTATGGGTACAACCGTGAACAGTGCTCACCTGAAGTGATAAAGCAGTATTCCCGGGGTTTGAAAAAACGACGGCGGTATCACCCGTTGAGGCGAGCTGAACGCCTTCGAAACTCCACACCCAAGAGTTAATGCTATCGTTGCCAAATGTGCTTAAGTCGGTTAGATGGGTTGTGTCTTTTTCACAGGCAACGCTGCTTGAAAATTGAGCGGTTGGTGTGTCATAAACCATGAATGTCGTATCGATAGTGGCCATGCATCCTGCCATGCTTAGAAAATCGAATGCAACCGTATGTTCTCCGCCGATTTCATAAACCAGGTTGGTTACTTCATGGCCCAACCCTTCCATGTCTCCGTCAACAATCCAGCTCACAGCTGAAATTTGCGAACCGGCAACCACCGCTTCTGCAGAAATCGAAACCTCGTTTTGTGTGCAAGCACTTGGCGCATGAATAGTACCTGTAGGTTTTGCGTGAACCATATATTCTGTTGACGAACTATTGTGACAACCAAATGCGTCATATACATGGTGCACTATAGCAATCGGGGCGCCGCTATATACAGGAGTAAAGGTATCTGAAACAATGCCGTGCACGGTGTAATAGGAAGTCGCATCGTTGACGAACGTTGCGGGATTGTCGCCCTCGCAAAAGTCACGTCCAACAAGGGGCTCAACAACTGGGGGTGTAATCACATAAATGCTGTCAACCGCTGTATTGCTGCACCCGTTCGCACCGGTGAAGTGATACACAAATGGTGCGTTTTCTCCTGAAAACAGGTTGGTGTTAAGCGCGTTCGTACTAAGGCCGCTCAATGTGTAGTGACCACCTTCGGGCAAGCCCCCCATCAAGGGAATCAGCCCTGTGTTTGCGCAAACAGAATCTACAAGGGCCAGTTGCACTTGCGGCAATGGCAATACGTTCACGAAGATTGTTTGTGTGTGAACACAGTCGGAATAGCTTGATGTCAACGCAAAGCTGAATGAGCTGTCTGCTTTGACCAGCAGTGTGTTTGCGCTAGTTCCCGCATAAACCCAAGGATGATCCCACACAAATGAATCTGCGTTGTGAATCACAATCTCAGCTTCATTGGTGGCGCATATGTGTTCGGGAATGCTTGCGGTTGACGCATAGTTTTCTACTACAATGGTGTCTGTGCAAGAGATGTAGACATCGCAGCCGTTCGGGTCTGTCATCATGATGGACGGACAGTAAGAGCCGGGCTCCGTATATGCATGCGCACTCGTGGTACCGCCAAAGGGGTCGCCATTACCGTCATTGAAATCCCAGAAGTAATCAAACAATTGGTCGTTTGGGTTGAAGGCTTGAAAGGTCACACCAAACGGGGCACAATTGGCGGTGTCGAGCACTTGAGTGAAAGGACCTACACTCGATGAATAGTTTAGAATGTCTTCGATAACCAATGTGTCGGCGCATCCATTGGCCGCCCCAACAACGAGGCTCACATCAAACACTCCGATGGGATAGGTGTGTAGCATGGTGTCGCCAACGCCGGTTTGATTATCGCCGAAATCCCACCAAGTGTAGGTTCCTCCTTCCATGGAGGTGTTTTCAAGTGTTACAGCAAACAGACACGTATTGAGTTGAGTCGTATAATTTGCTGTAGCAACAGGGCTATACACTTCAATGTCTGAAGCTGTGCACACGCTGGTTGCGCAACCAGCCGAGTTGATTGCAGTTAAACAAACCGTGTAGTTCCCGTTGGCAGCGTAAGCATGATTTACAGAATCAGCCTCTATTGAGCTGTTGCCATCGCCGAAGCTCCACTCATAGGTTGTTCCTGCCGGTGCCAGGCTGTTGTTCAGAAACAGGATGTTTTCATTTCGGCAAACCGGAGGAGCTTGCCAGTTGAATGCGGGTTGAGCCGGCAATACGGCATCAAAGGTGAAATTGCGTGAGGACGCACATCCATTCGTGTCAGCAACCACAAGCGAGCAGCTAATACCCTCGTTGTAATTAAACGGAGCATTAAAACGATGCTCAACAGTTTGAGAGTTGGCAACACCTCCGTCGCTGAACGACCACGACCACGTGGCTGCATTAGCATCAAGTGCTTCAACGCGAACAACCACCCCACCGCTGTCGCATGCATTAATAACCTGTGCGTTGAAAGAGGAAAAGTCACCGCTAGGCCACACTTCAATCGCGTCGGTGTATGTTGTTTCTGCTGCGCAACCAAAGGCATCAATCACTGAAACAGTTACGTCGTATGTGCCCGCGGTTTCAACAAGCAGGTTGGGCCAATCAAACGAGGTTGGATCATTAGAGGTGCTTTCATCAACTTGTCCGTTGTGTTCATATGCAACGCTCCACGCAGCGGCAAATGGATTGTCATTGCGCTGCACAGTAATTCTATCGCCGTTTTCTATGGTTATTTCCCAGAAATCGTTCGATGCTTCCGTATCAATCGTAACCGATAGCGGAGAGCATCCAATGGAGGGCGCAAGAGTTAATTCAGCGGATGGTGTTGCTACAGCCACTTGCAAAACCTTGGTGTCGTAGCAGAGAGATCCATCCTTGAATGCGCTGAGCTCTACGGAATATTGCCCTGGTTCGGCATAACTATGGGTTGGGTTGCTCTCGTTGATAATAAGAGGGCTTCCGTCACCAAAGTCCCACACGAGTGAGTCGCCACCAATTGACAAATCCTCAAAATGAACGGTGTTGTTTTCACACACAACGTCAAATTCAAACAATGCCAGTGGCGGAACAATATGGATAAAGTCTTCCGCTGTAAAGAAGGTGTTGCAGGCACCGTTGAATACGGTCAGCGTAACATCGAAATAACCGGTGTCTTCGTACAGGTGCGTAACGCAGCTGTCAACCGCAAGCATAATCTCGGGCGAACTGCCGTCGTGAAAGTCCCAGTTATAGGTGTTATCCGCATTGTATTCCGTACAAAACAAAAACGTTTCGCCGGCACAGCTCTCGTTTACAGACACAGAAAAACCGGGTATTGTAGACTCTAATACAGTGAGAGGTGTGTCCGTTGTGTCAATAGAAACACATCCGCTAGCCAAAGTCGCAGTTAGGGTGGCGTAAAATTCCCCCGCCTCTTCAAAGGTATAGGTTGGATTGGGGCCAATTGCGTCTTCTACACCATCGCCGTTGAAGTCCCAGGAATAATCTATAATCGTTTCACCCGCCTGAACGGTAATGTTCGATACCTCTGCGTTTTCTCCAACGCAGTAGTATTCTTCGTAATCGAAAGAAATATCGGGAGAGTTGATGTTTACGAAATTGACCTTGTTTCTGGATCTTTCACAACCGAATTGATTGACGCGACGCAACTTAACGTCGTGCGCGCCATATTCAGTAAACGTGTAGCTTAGATTGTGTGTATTGGCAACCAATCCGCCATTAACAGTCCAGATGTATGTATAGGCCGGGTTGAATGCTTCGTTGTTTGTAAATACCGATGTCAATGGAGGTGCGCACGACAAGAGGTTTGATCCTGTAAAGTCAATGGTTGGATTACTTTGAACCAACAACGTATCTTGAAATGACAGTGTGCACGCATCACCGTAGTGCGCGGTCATCGTAATTACATAGCTTCCCGGCGTGCTGTAGGTGAAGCTTGGGCTTGTTTGTGTTGCGTCGACCGTTCCATTTCCGTTGAAATCCCATTCGGTAGAACTTGGTAGAGGAAAGGACAGGTTGGTAAACGCAACTGATTGTCCCGCGCAAATCGTATCACGACTCAACGTAAAACGCGCTTCGGGTTCATCTGAAACGGTAATTATTTGGCATGAAGTATCAACGCAGCCGATGCTGTTTTCAATGGCTAAACAGATTTCGTAATTGCCAACACTATCGAAGTTGATTGGTTGAACCGGATTTCCGTCACTCATAGTTTCGTCGTCTACAATCCAAGTGTGACTTACAATATTGGATGCGGAACCTGCGGCGAATTCTATTGCTGTGGGCAAGAAGCAGGAGTTTTGTGATCCAACAGTAAAGGTGGAAACCGGAAAATTATTCGTGACTGTTACCAGCTGAGCAGCCGAAATGGAAGCAAAGCAGCCATGTTCGTCTTCGATGGCGAGTACAGGTGTGTAGACACCAACTTGCTCGTAGCAGTGAATCGGATTGGCCTCGGATGATGTTGTACCATCTCCAAAATCCCAGCTGCGGGAAACGATGGCGCCTGAACCCAGCGTCGACACATCCAAAAGCGTAGTGCAGAAGGGCATACAACCCTGACCGTCTGTGGTCGAAATAATGGCTTGAGGCTTGGCGAAAACAGTGATGTAATTTTCGAAAACGTGCGTAATTCCGTTTGCACCAACAGCGATGTCATACGTGCCGGGTTGATTGAAAATGGCAACATACGGGTTTGCTGCAGATTGTAATGTGTTGCCTGATGGGCCGGTAACAGTCCACTGCGTGGCGTTAAGAGGTGTGCCGTCTGCGCTGATGGCCTGGATGATAACACCGTGCGGAGCGCAACCGGAAGGCTCATCACACACGAGCACTACTTCTTGTGCCCGGGAGTTGATGCGGCCCGCCAACACAAGCAACACGATGAAGAAATATGTGGAAAAGTGATTCGTCATGGTTCGACACTGGGTGTCTTTACATTCACTTTATACCGCATATTTTCCGTAAGGTTACGCATATCACCAAGCGGGAGTAACTTTGCAGAATAAACCCAAAGCAATGAAAAATCGCTATTTGAGAAAGTTTGTCCAGTACGTGCTGAACGGTCTTCTCATATCACTGCCTGTTTTTGGAACAGGCTACATTGTTTTTCAGTTGTTTAGTTTTTTGGACAGCATAGTTCCTCGTATTCTGTACAGTGAAGATGAAATGCTAACCAAGGGAGATCACTTCTCTGGATGGGGCATTTTGATGTTGTTGCTCGTTTTATTTGTAATGGGCTGGTTTGGTAGCATGTTCATCAACGACCGTATCAAAGGGTGGTTTCAGCGATTACTGGATAAAATTCCCGGTGTAAACAACCTCTACAAGGCCATCTCTGATGTGCTGGGCGCATTTGTGGGCAAGGAGAAAAAGTTCAATCAACCCGTGCTGGTAAAGGTGAGCGACCAAATGGAACTGGAAATGATTGGTTTCATCACTGATACGAATTTATCAGAGTTGGGCCACAACATTCATGGTAAGGTAGCGGTTTATTTCCCTATGAGCTACAGCTTTTCCGGGCACATGATGATTGTACCGGTGAAGAACATTACTCGCATAGAGCGTAACTCGGTAGACATCTTGAAATACACAATGAGCGGCGGTATCGTAGAGCTCGATCCTGAGAATGAAGGGAAGGTACACCACTAACTTATTGCTGCTTCACCTCATCGTATTGGTGTGGGGTTTTACAGGAATTTTGGGTCGAGAAATTTCGCTCGGCCCCTTTCTTTTGGTGTGGTGGCGTGTATTGATTGCCGTTGTTACCATTGCAGTTCTTGTTGCGGTTACAGGCACAAGTGTTCGGTCTTATAAACGAGACCTGATGCGCTTTGCCGGCGTTGGATTGCTTACGGCAGCTCACTGGGTTTGCTTTTTCGCCAGTATCAAATTCTCGAAAATTTCTGTAGCGTTGGTCGTGTTGAGTACCTCGGCTTTCTTCGTGTCAATTATTCATCCTGTGTTGAAAAGAGAGGCGCCCAAACGCTATGAAATGTTGCTTGGAATCATAGTTGTTGCCGGTATTTTTCTCATTTTCAAATTCGAGTCGGAATACACTGTCGGAATTTTGTTGTCGCTTCTTGCGGCATTTCTCGCAGCGTTGTTTTCCACGCTCAATGCACGTCTCGTTGCCACCTATCAACCCACGCAAATGGCGTTTTGGGAGATGCTTTTTGCTTGGTTGGGTCTAACGGTATATATCGCTTTGACCGGTGAGGGCATCCATTTGCTGGAGCTCCCGGAGCGGCGCGACCTGCAATTACTTACAGTGCTGGGTGTGCTCTGTACCGGTGTTGCTTTTATTGTGAGTATTCGCGTAATGAGGGTGCTGAGCCCCTTTACATGTGCCCTGGCCATTAATATGGAGCCGGTGTACACAATCATAATCGCATTGTACTTATACGGCAGTGATGAATACATGAGCCCGCAGTTTTATTTGGGTGGACTCGTCATTGTGTCGACCCTTTTTCTGGATACCTGGCTCAAAAGACGTCAAATGAAAGCTGTAGAATCTAAGCGTGCTTAACGGCTTTTTCTAAACGTATAGCTTGTTCGTTTGAATGTAATGCGCAACGGCAGCCGGAGTGAGTCCTAGAATTGATGAGCCTATTTTTAAGCGGCTTCTCAGTTCAGTAGCCGATACCGGCAAGAGTTCTCCTTCCAAGAAATGAATGCGGTCCGCTTGTGTCTGAAGGGCAATCGGAATGTGAGGTGTTGCATTCTCTCTAGGGTAAACAATCAGGTGTGTAAGTCGAAGCAGCTCTTCGTAGTCTTTCCACCGATCAAAAACAAGAAGATTGTCTTCTCCGATTATGAGATGAAACGAATACTCAGGATGCTTGCTCAGCAGTTCTTTCACTGTGTTGATTGTAAACGACGGCAAGGGCATGTTGAACTCGATGTCGCTTGCGTTCATGTTCTCCTCGTTGTCGCAAGCCTGTTCAACCATTGCTAGTCGATGGTGTTGAGGAGCGAGCCCGTGGTTGTCTTTGAAAGGATTTTGCGGGCTTACGATCAACCAAACACAATCTAGTTGAAGCTGTTGCAAGGCTTGCCTCGCAATGTGCAAGTGGCCATTGTGAATGGGATTGAACGAGCCGAAGTAAAGGCCAACCTTCATGGCGCGCTCAGAAATTCACGAACGCATTGTTCAGCCTCTTTAAGCGCAACCTCCAGTTGTTCATTTACAATGACCGTGTCGAAACGCGGTTCGTATGCCATTTCGTGCTGAGCTTTGGCAACGCGTTGTTCAATTTTTTCTGGGGTTTCTGTGCTCCGTTTGCGCAGTCTTTCTTCCAATGCTTCAATGCTTGGGGCTTTCACGAAAACAGATAGTGCCTTGTCGCCGAGTATTTTTTTAAGATTGAGACCACCCACTACATCGAGATCAAATATGACGTGCCCTCCCCCATTCCAAATTCGCTCAACTTCGCTGTAGAGTGTGCCATAATATTGGCCATTGTAAACCTCTTCCCACTCAATGAATTCGCCGTTTTTTGCTCTTCGAAGAAAGTCTTCGGGCGCGATGAAATAATAATCTTTTCCGTCGATTTCGTAGTCGCGTTTTTGACGTGTCGTGGCCGAAACCGAAAAGGAGAGACGCAAATCAGGAAGCCCCATAAGGTGCCGCACGATGGTCGTTTTACCTGCGCCGCTCGGTGCCGAGAAGATAATTGCTTTGCCTGTAGACATGTTTGTGGTGTCGGTTGGGTGCAAAAATATCGCTAGAGCACGTTGTTGATTTGTTCCTTGATTTTTTCTAGCTCGTCTTTCATGATAACCACGATGCGTTGCATGTCGGCATCGTTGGCTTTACTGCCTATGGTGTTCACCTCTCGGCCGATTTCCTGCGAAATAAAGCCCAGTTTTTTTCCTTGTGATTCGCCTTTCAGTTCATCGCTGAAGTGAGCGCAATTCGTTTCCAGGCGTTGATATTCCTCACTGATGTCAAGACGCTCCAAATAGTAAATCAACTCTTGTTCGAATCGATTTGGATCAATCTTGTCGATGGGTATTAGATCTGCCAGATTGGTACGGAGTTTTTCGCGGACGCGTTCATTTCTGGCTGCTATTGGCTCGTTGAGAGCCAATCTGTTTTCCAAAATGCATTGAATGCGTTGATGAAACTCGCTGGAAAGTTTTTCACCCTCGAGCTTTCTGTATGTATCGAACTTGTGGAATGCGTCTTTGATCATGGAGAACAGGACAGCCCACTCTTCTTCATCGAGCTCCGTTGATTCAGGCTTCAGCACGTCCGGAATGCGCATGATGGCGTTGATGTAGTCGCCACCTGAAATTTGTGCTTCATCTGCGAACGCTTTGAGGTCGGCGTAATAGGCGAGCATCAGCGGACGATTGATGGCCATTCGTTTTTCAGCCTCGAGGCTCTCGTAATACACCAGTAAGTCGGCCTTGCCTCGCTGAATGTTTTCGCTCAACCAAGAACGTAGCTCTAGTTCTTTTTCCCGGTATGCGCTTGGTATGCGCATGTTCAGGTCGAGTTGTTTGCTATTGAGAGAGCGTAATTCAACCGTAAACTTTTTGTTTCCTACGGTTCCTTCGGCTTTTCCGAAGCCGGTCATGGATCGAAGCATGGTGTATTTTTTTAGAGGGGCATATTGCTATGCTTTTTGCGCGGCATAGTGTCAACTTTGTTTTCGAGCATAGCAAAGGCACGGATGAGTTTTTCGCGCGTTTGTGATGGCACGATGACTTCGTCTACATAGCCGCGTTGGGCAGCGCTGTATGGGTTTGCGAAAAGCTCAGCATACTCTGCTTCTTTCTCTTTCCACTTTTGTTCTGGGTTGGCGGCTTCTGAAATTTCTTTTTTGAAAATAATCTCTGCGGCACCTTTTGCTCCCATCACAGCAATTTCAGCTGTTGGCCAAGCGTAGTTCATATCGGCTCCAATGTGCTTGGAGTTCATCACATCGTAGGCACCGCCGTATGCTTTGCGCGTAATTACGGTAACGCGCGGCACGGTGGCCTCGCTGAATGCATAGAGCAACTTGGCACCGTTCGAGATAATTCCGTTCCACTCCTGGTCGGTACCGGGCAAGAATCCTGGCACGTCTTCAAATACAAGAAGTGGAATGTTGAACGAGTCACAGAAACGCACGAATCGAGCACCTTTTGTTGACGATTTGATATCAAGCACACCCGCAAGGAAAGCGGGCTGATTGGCAACAACGCCAATGCTGCGACCACCGATGCGGGCAAACCCAACAAGGATGTTTTCAGCGAAGTCTTTATGCACTTCCATCCACGAACCTTCATCAATTACCTCTGCAATTACTTCGTGCATGTCGTACGGTTGATTCGGGTTATCGGGAATGATTGTATCGAGTTTGGGTCGCGCTTCTTGTCCGCTAGAATAAGTGGTTGCTGGCGCCTTGTCTTCGCAGTTTTGTGGCATGTACTGAAGCAAATCGCGAATCATTCGCAAGCAAGCCACATCGTTCTCCGCCTTGAAGTGAGTTACACCACTTTTAGAGGCGTGTGTGTTTGCACCACCCAATTCTTCGCTGGTCACTTCTTCATGCGTTACGGTCTTCACAACGTTAGGCCCGGTAACAAACATGTAGCTTGTGTTTTCCACCATGAAAATGAAATCGGTCAATGCGGGCGAATACACAGCGCCACCGGCGCAAGGACCCATAATAGCGCTAATCTGAGGCACTACACCGCTTGCGCGGGTATTGCGATAGAAGATGTCGGCATACGCTCCGAGCGAAACAACACCTTCTTGGATGCGCGCTCCACCGCTATCGTTCAATCCAATAACGGGCGCCCCGTTTTGCATCGCCAAATCCATGATTCGACATATTTTTTCAGCATGTGCCTCTGCCAAGGACCCACCCATTACGGTAAAGTCTTGCGAGAACACATACACAAGGCGGCCATGCACTGTGCCGTAGCCTGTTACCACACCATCGCCCAGATACACCTCCTTGTCAAGTCCGAAGTTGGTGGAGCGATGCGTCACCAACATACCGAGTTCTTCAAAGGAGTTTTCGTCGAGTAAAAAGTGCAGGCGTTCGCGAGCGGTGAGCTTGCCTTTTTTGTGCTGTGATTCGATGCGTTTTTCGCCACCACCCAAGTGAGCGGCAGCTATTTTTTCGGAAAGAGCGGTAAGCTTGTCAGACATAGTGCGGATTATGTGCGCGCAAATGTAGGGCTGCACTCGCAATATCGACCCCTACCTTTCTTTGCCGGGTATGGCGCTCAATAGTCTTTGCGTGTAGGCCGATTGAGGAGCATTGAACACTTGATCTGCATTGCCAATTTCCTCGATTTTCCCTTTGTTCATGACCATAATCCGGTCGCTCATGTAGTGAACCACTCTCAGGTCGTGTGAAATGAAAAGGTAAGTTAAGTCAAACTCTTGCTTTAGATCGTTGAGCAGGTTCAACACCTGAGCCTGCACCGATACATCAAGTGCTGATACACTCTCGTCGCAAATAATGAACGAGGGTTTACATGCCAGTGCACGGGCAATCACAATGCGCTGTCGCTGTCCGCCGCTGAACTCGTGCGGATAACGGTCAATGTGTTGAGGCATCAATCCCACCTTTTCGAGAAGCTCAAGCGCGAGCTGTCTGCGACCACTATCTGTGCTACCAATACCATGCACCTTCATAGGTTCGGTAAGAGCATACGCGATCGTGTGTTTCGGGTTGAGTGCGCTATACGGGTCTTGAAAAATGATTTGAATTTCTTTTCGGATGTTCCTTAGGTCATGTGCACTCAAGCTCGCAATGTCTCGAGTCAATCCGTCACCTAGTGAATATTCTATTTTGCCTGTAGTTGCAGGAATCAGCCCCAACAGCATTCTGCTTAGGGTTGTTTTTCCGCAGCCACTTTCACCTACCAGCCCCAGTGTTTCTCCCTTTCGTATTTGGAATGAAACGTTGTCGACCGCGTGAACCGCGGCTGACTTTTTATTAAAAAGAGATGTCGATTGGTATGTTTTCGAAAGACCCGCCACATTGAGAAAGATGGTTTCACTAAGCGGTTTTTGTTGACGTGGTGCTGCTTCAGGGTTTTGGGCTCCTTCAAAGTCACGAACAGTAAGAAGGCGAAGATTTTTCGCTTCAGCACGAGGCCGGCATTGCAATAAAACACGCGTGTATTCATGCTGTGGACTTTGGAGCACATCAACAGCTTTTCCATACTCAACAACCTGCCCTTTTTTCATAACAAGAATGTCGTCTGCAATCTCCTCCACAACCCCCAAGTCGTGTGTTATGAAGATCATTCCCATTCCTCTTTTGTGCTGCAGTTGTTTGAGTAGTTGCAAAATCTCATGCTGAACGGTCACATCCAATGCAGTTGTTGGTTCATCCGCAATGAGAAGCTTGGGTTCGCAAGCAATGGCCATTGCTATCATCACCCGCTGTCGCTGGCCGCCACTCAATTGGTGCGGATAAGCGTCGAGCATCGATTCGGCTCTCGGCAGTTTAACTTCCTCGAATAGTGCAAGGGTTCTGATTCGCGCTTTTTCACGTGGAATGCGCAGATGTTTAATCAGAATTTCTTCAACCTGTTTGCCGCAGGTCATCACAGGGTTGAGCGACGTCATCGGTTCTTGAAAAATCATCGCAATGCGTCGACCCCGCAATTTTTCGAGCAAAGTATGGGTTGGTTCAATCATCTGTTCTGTCCGGTCATCTGTAAGAAGTGATTGATCCAATATGAATTGTCCGGATGTAAAAACAGTTTTTTCTTTGGGAAGGAGCCTCATTAGGCTCAAAGACGAAACCGATTTTCCACTGCCCGACTCGCCAACAATGGCCAGAGTTTTCCCGGAAAATACAGAGAAGGTGCTGTTTGAAACAGCTGTGTGCACACCGTCTTCATGGCGAAAGCCAATACCCAGATTTTCTATGCTAATCAGGCGCTCGTTGGTCATGGATTGGTTTCATTAAAAACCAATCGCAGGTGATTGCCTTTATTGGACGAGTTATCGTTTATCAGCGATACGGTAACGAAACGGCCTTGCATCGTCAGTCCGTGCCATTCCTCGTGGTTGCCGCTTTGTTTGCCCTGCCCATAGCGCTGCGTGTAGTACGATGTAAAGTCAGTGCGCAAGTGTTCCTTCAGTTCCTGGCTTTTTGGAAACACATCGAGACTGATGTGATTCAATCCATCCTCATTAAAGCTGTAAGATATTTCGTACCAGGTGGAATCTGCTTCATTCGGCTCGAATCGATAAATGATTTCATCGGGCATGCTGTAGACGGAGCTCGATTCCTCTGTTCTCTTGATAAGCCGTGGTTTGTCGCCCAATCGAATTCCTCGGAAATCACCTCCTTTGTCCGGTTGAATGATGGTTTCCGCGGATACTGTAGATGGCTGTTGCTGGCACCCAACAGCGAGCATGGAAATAAACAGAAGCAGAATTACAGGGGACGGCCGCATGATTCAAATGTGCAGTATTACAATCGAATGCGCTGCTGGGTTCGATAGAACAAATCAGCAGCAAATTGTTGATAGGTGTGCAATATCCCGAGACTTGTGTGTGTTAGCCCTGCATCACCAAAACCCCACACACATGAAAAACAAAATCATTTTTTCTTCTTCAGTGCTTGTTGTTCTCTGTTGTGTTTATGTCGAAAGGCTCACCAATGCTGCGTCTGAGGCAATGGATAGTCCGTCGTCGATTCAAAACGCTCAGGACATAATTCCGGCAACGATGACGGAAGAAATTCAGCCTGCTTCTGTCAAATCAGTTAATTTAAAAACGAGGACAACAGAGGTAAAGCTAAACAATGACAAGGCTGAAACAATTGAGTGCAAAGGCGGCACAAAATTGTTTTTCCCGGCGGGTTCCTTTGTCCATGCCTCAGGTAAGCCGGTTGTCGGAAAAGTAAAGCTGATTGTAGAGGAGTGCCTCGAGCTGGACGAAATGCTGGCGGCTAAACTGAGCACAACCAGCGGAGGTCGGAGACTTGAAACGGCCGGTATGATAAAAGTACAGGCATTTGCAGGACGCGAACAGGCTAGACTCAAGGATGGTGGGCGCTACAACATTTATTTTGCGATGGATGGGAATCGAAAAGATGATTTTGAGCTATTCTACGGTCAATTCGACAGCAACGGAATGATTGATTGGGTTTTGGATGAAAACAGCGAGCCTATTGATGAAACTATGCGTGCATCAAATCCAATTGTGAACGATTGTTTCGTGCAAATTAGCGCAAGTCAGTATCGCTGTGGCACGCGAATTCAAGAGATGGATTATTTCAATTGGCCGCTCGTGAACGGCCAGAATCTCAATCAGTGGTTCGTTTCTAGTTTCAACCCCGACCCACAGATGCTCGATGATTTTTGTGAGAATCGGATGTATTCTCAGATCACATTTCACGTGAATGAAGATGGATCGTTCCGTGATTACTATGTCTCGCACACGTCTAGAGTTGAATATGATCGATTGTTGGCCACAGCACTGTCTTCAATGCCCCGTCTAGACTTGAAGAAGTTTATGCCTGTATATACCGAAGATCACGCGTGCATTTTGTCGTTCGGGCGTCAACAAGAACGAAGCACCAAGCAATTTGTAGATCGATTTGTGAAGCGCTACGATTATGCTGACCCGGAAAAGAAATTGTCTGATGTGAACACCGAGGATCTCAATTACTATGTTTTTTCAAGTACTGAATTGGGGTGGATAAATTGTGATCGTTTTTTGCAAAACGATGCACCCTTGGTTGATGTTATGGTGCAGGCGCCTATGTGTGAGAACGCGGCAATATCCATGGTTTTTGATTCGGATAAATGCATTTTGTCGGGCGTTAAACAAGGTGATGATTATGTCTTCAGGGGAGTTCCGGCTAATAGAAATGCCAGGCTCATTACGCTTGATAATCCTGGCGGAAGCCCTCACATGGAGGTGAGTAAGATTAATACTTCGTGTCGAAATTATTTGGTGAAGAAGACAGAGCCCATTACACTTTCAGATTTGGACAGAGCATTGTGCTGGAATTAATGGTCGTGCATTGTGACCTTGGTTACGGCATGCGCAACTATCTTTGCCGACAAAACACAATACATGCAAGTCGATCATATGTTGAAGACCTTGGGTCTTCAGAGTAGCAACGCCGGCACCAGCACGGGGCTGGAATTCTTTGGTTCAGGCGAGTCAATTTCTTCTTATTCGCCCGCTGATGGAAAACTAATAGGAACGATAACCACCACCACTCCCGAGGATTACGAGCGAGTTATTGCAACAGCGCAAAATGCGTTTCTAACTTGGCGATTGATGCCTGCTCCTAAGCGTGGAGAGATTGTCCGTCAGTATGGCGAAAAGCTTCGTGCGAAGAAGAAAGAGTTAGGTCAGTTGGTGTCGTATGAAATGGGAAAGTCGCTTCAGGAGGGTCTCGGGGAAGTTCAGGAGATGATTGACATTTGTGACTTTGCTGTTGGTTTATCGCGCCAACTGTATGGTCTTACCATGCATAGCGAGCGCCCTGGACACCGCATGTACGAGCAGTGGCATCCACTTGGTGTAGTTGGAATTATTTCCGCCTTTAACTTCCCAGTTGCGGTTTGGAGTTGGAATAGCGCTCTGGCTTGGGTTTGCGGTAACGTGTGTGTGTGGAAGGGTAGTGAAAAGACACCGTTATGTGCTGTAGCTTGTCAAAACATTTGGAACGAAGTTGCACGCGAGAACAATTTACCGGAAGGAGTTTCAAGTATTGTTACGGGCGATGTTCACGTCGGAGCAATGATGACAGAGGATAAGCGTGTGCCGCTTGTTTCAGCCACAGGAAGCTCACGAATGGGGCGCATTGTTGGTGCAAAAGTGGCCGAAAGATTTGGTCGTAGTTTGCTTGAGCTAGGGGGTAACAACGCAATTATCGTTACTCCAAATGCAGACTTGAAGATGACGATTATTGGTGCCGTATTTGGTGCTTGTGGAACTGCAGGACAGCGTTGCACTACGACCCGCAGACTTATCATCCATGAGAGCATTTTTGACGAAGTGGTTAGCAAACTTGTTCAAGCTTATGGACAATTGAGAATTGGTAATCCACTTGATCAAAACAACCACGTAGGACCTCTCATCGACAAGGCCGCTGTTTCAATGTACCTTGAATCTATTGATGCAGCTAAGCAACAAGGAGGCAGTGTTTTGGTTGAAGGTGGAGTCTTGGAAGGATCCGGTTATGAAAGCGGGTGCTATGTAAAACCATGCATTATTCAAGTCAAGGATTCCAGTTTGCCGATTGTACAGCATGAGACATTTGCGCCAATTTTATATGTAATGAAGTACAAGGAACTTCAAGAGGCTGTGGGAATGCAAAATGGTGTGGTTCAGGGTCTTAGCAGTAGTATAATGACAACGAATATGCGTGAAGCTGAATACTTCTTGTCGGTGGAGGGCAGCGACTGCGGTATTGCCAACGTGAATATTGGAACTAGCGGAGCTGAAATCGGTGGTGCTTTCGGAGGAGAAAAGGAAACCGGTGGTGGACGTGAATCAGGCTCAGATAGCTGGAAGAGCTACATGCGCCGTCAAACCAATACGATCAACTACAGCACGCATCTCCCCTTAGCTCAAGGAATCAAATTTGATTTGTAAGCATTCAACTATTTGGGAAAATAGAAAAGGACGCAGTATTGCGTCCTTTTTCGTTTTATAGATTGTGGGTATCTATCTGCCCAAGTGCATGAGCAAAATTGAGATATCTGCTGGATTTACCCCGCTTATGCGAGAAGCTTGTCCAAGAGTCTCAGGTTGAATAGCGGATAGTTTTTGTCGAGCCTCCGTGCTGATGTTCCCAATTTTTTGGAAATCGAATCCTTTGGGGAATCGTATGTGCTCAAGCCTGAGAAGCTTTTCTGCCATTTCTCGTTCTTTCGCTAGGTATCCACTGTATTTGACTTCAATTTCGGCCTGTTCCAGGATTTCGGGCACCAATTCACCGGTATTGGCAATGCATTCAGTAATGGATGGATATAGGGCGGTAAAATCAGACAATCGAAGCTCGGGTCTACTCAGAATACTACTTAGCTTGAGTTTTTGTGTTATTGGGGCGCTATTGCGTTTTTCAAGTGTTGGGTTGATGGTTTCCGGGTTAACGGAAAGCTTTTCGAGGTATTTGATTAAAGATTTCTTACCTGCAAGCTTTTGTTCCACGTGAAATATACGCTCCGGGCTAGCTAGTCCAAGTTCAGCAGATTTGGTGGTGAGGCGTTCATCTGCATTGTCTTGCCTCAGGAGTGTCCTAAATTCTGCACGACTGGTGAACATGCGGTATGGTTCGTCGGTCGATTTTGTGATGAGGTCATCAATCAGAACGCCTATGTAGGCTTCGTCACGGTTCAGAACAAAGGGTTCCTTTTCTTTGATGAAGTTGGCTGAATTAATTCCCGCAATAAGCCCTTGGCAGGCAGCTTCTTCGTAGCCTGTAGTTCCGTTGATCTGGCCCGCTAGGAACAGTCCGGGAATGGCTTTAGATTCGAGAGAGTGATTCAGTTGATCGGGTGGAAAATAGTCGTATTCAATCGCATAGCCGGGTCGGAACATCTTGGCCTGCTCAAAGCCGGGAATGTGCCGTAGGGCTTGAAGTTGAACGTCTTCAGGCAAACTTGTCGAGAAACCGTTAACGTAGATTTCTACTGTGTTCCATCCTTCCGGTTCCACAAAAATCTGGTGTCGATCTTTGTCCGCGAATCGGGTAATCTTGTCCTCAATTGAAGGGCAGTATCTTGGTCCAACGCCTTGAATACGACCCGAATACATTGGGCTTTTTTCGAAGCCTGACGCCAAAATATCGTGAACTGTAGAGTTCGTATAGGTAATCCAACAGCAGCGTTGTTGTTGAAGGGGTTTCGTTATGGGAAGATAGCTAAATTTAGAGGGTTCTGCGTCGCCTGGCTGCTCCTCCATGAGTCCATAATTCAAGGATCGGCCATCGATTCTTGGCGGTGTTCCGGTTTTCATTCGGCCGTTGCGCAAACCGAGGGAGTTTAGCTGTTCTGTAAGCCCTTCAGCGCGCTTCTCCCCCATTCTCCCGCCGCCAAACTGTTTTTCTCCTATGTGTATGACGCCATTTAGAAAGGTTCCGCTGGTAACAACGACGGATTTACAGAGGAAATGGATTCCCATGCCTGTAGTCACGCCTGTAATTCGGTTGTTTTCGATGGTTATTTCGCTTACCATGTCTTGCCAGAAGTCAACTAAGGGCGTAGCTTCTAGCATGTTGCGCCATTCTTCAGCGAAACGCATCCTGTCGTTTTGAGTGCGCGGACTCCACATCGCAGGCCCTTTGGATTTGTTGAGCATGCGAAACTGAATAGCTGATCGGTCGGAAACGATGCCTGAATATCCGCCAAGTGCATCAATCTCCCGAACGATTTGGCCCTTGGCAATACCGCCCATTGCGGGGTTGCAACTCATCTGACCAATTTTATTCATGTCCATGGTAATCAAGAGAGTACGTGCGCCAAGATTCGCTGCAGCAGCTGCTGCCTCGTTGCCTGCGTGCCCGGCTCCCACTACTATAACATCATATGAACTTTCCATAAAAAATAGGTTCCACGTGAAACGTGTGCTTTAGAGAGGTTTATCGAATTTTGAGAGGCATTTCTCTTCCTGTTTGCGCATGAGAAGAGCATCACTTTTTGACTTGTCCTTATAGCCGCAAAGATGCATAACTCCATGAATAATAACGCGATAAGTTTCGTTTTTAATTGTCGCGCCATTTTGGTTTGCGTTGTCGACGACGCGATCAAAACTAATGTAGAGGTCGCCTGAAACAGTGTCGGTCTGGCTGAAATCGAATGTAATGATGTCTGTGTAATAATCGTGGTTCAGATGCTTGCGATTCATCTCGAGAAGATGTTCGTCCGAACAGAAAATGACATTGATATCGCCTGGTTTTTTGTTTTCGGCGAAAATGCAGGCGCTAATCCATCGTTTTAAAGCGTTTTTTTGCTTCAATTGAGGGTCAGCATCAATCGTGTGAAATAGAATAGCCATACGGGCGCGAAATTACGTTTTTGGCGTCATTAACAAGATGTGAACACGTTAAATGTCGGTTTGCGGATTGAGCGAAGCCCTAATGAGTGATTCTTTTAACCGGGAATGTTTCGTTGATCTTGAAGTCTGGCACTCATTCGTTGTCAATTGAACCAGCGAATTTGGGAGTTCAATGACTTATGCAATGAGTTTGATTTTCGAAAATTTGGTCCATATTTCATGTGAAATGCTGTGAGTGTATTTAATTTCACCGCCCATGAAAAATATTGCTGTTTTAGTCGATTACACCGAGGGATGCAGAAAAGCCCTCAATCAAACGCGCGTCTTGGCAGAGTTGGCCGGACCGAGAATTCATGTATTGAACGTGACCTCAAACGAGATCAATGAGACGGAGCATGCAAGGTTAAGTGCTTTTGCAACGGAAGAGCTAGGCGTTAGCTTGCCAATGGAAACACATCTAGCCGATGGTCGACTGATGACCGCTCTCAAGTCTACCTTGGAGGCCATCAATCCCGATCTGATTGTGCTGTGCACGCACGGGGTCAAAGGGATTACACAGCATTTGTTTGGCGCGAGAATTTTATCCCTTGTTCAATCGCTCGAGAAATCATTCTTGGTTGTTCAAGAGAATAGTGAAATCAGAGAGGAGGGTTTTGCGAAAATCCTTTTTCCCGCCACCCATAGCAACGATGTAGTCATGCTGATTGAACAGGTTACCAGCTTGGCTGCAGAATGCGATAGCGAAGTAGTTTTTTATGAAATCGATAAGTACTTTGGTGATGTTGAGCACGAGATTCATCAAAACTTCGATGCAGCGAAGAAGGCATTCAAAGCAAAGGGAATTCGGTTTAGTCATGTGAAAGAAGAGCCCAACAATCATTCAATGGGCTTTGCTCGCCAAACGTTGGAATACGCAGCTAAGAATGGAATAGGATTAATTGCCACGCTTTCAGAAGTAGCTGACAATGGGTTTCTAATGTTGAAAGCAGACAAGGAACTGTTGCTTACTAACACGCAAGGAACGCCGGTTTTTGTGTGCGGTGATAATTAAACGGCAGCGTTTTCCAGAACAGCGAACTCCAAAATAACAACACGGCCATTATCCTCGAATAGGCAGTTGTCGGCAAGTTTTTTCATGAGAAAAACACCGCGACCGTGAGGTTTTTCGATGTTTTCAGGCGCGGTAGGATCGGGCAGATTGTCGAAGTCAAAACCGGGACCCTCGTCTTCAATTGTGAAGCGCAGGTTGTTTTCATTAACGGCAAAATGAAGTGTCACCATTTTAGATGCGTCCATTTTGTTTCCATGCACGATGGCGTTGTTTACTGCCTCTGTCATGGCGATTAGTAATTCGCCATAGTAGTCTTCTTTCACGTGAAACTCAGCGCATACATCGTCGATTAACTGTTCGGCAATGTGAATGTTTTCCAATACTGATGGAAATTGAAGGGTGCGGTTTACGGATGACATATCGAATTATTGGTCGCCTAATTTAATGAAATACGAATTTACCTTTTCCTTGTAATATGGTTTAAGGGTAGGCGGAACAGTTTTCAACAACTCTGTTTCCTGTTGTTTTTTACGCATGTACTCTTCATACTTCATTGGGTTGGAAACAGGATAGTCGCGCGCTTCATTGCTTTTACGCTCATTATCACGATCACGCGTGCGCTCTGCTTCTTCCGCTTTGAGCAGCCTGATTTCAATGTCTCTCTGACGTCGAATGGATTCTTCTGATATCTGATTATTGACAATATCTTTCTGCAGTTGCTCCATTTCTTTTGCAATTTGCTTCATTTCATTGCCATTGCCACTTCCGTCTTGGTTGAGTTCAGCAGCTTTCTCTTCAACAGCCTTGCGAATAGCCGCCTGCTTGGCTGCCATCTCAGCAAGTTGCCTGCTCATTTGTTGACCTCCTGAATTGTTCTTTCCTTGATTCTTTCCTTGCTTCTTCATTTCCTCCAACTGTTTGGAAAGCCCTTCTTGCATCTTTTTAATTTGTCCTGCGCTTGGTTTCGGTTTGCTGCCGCTACCTCCGGGTTTGTTACAACTACCGCTGCCCGGTTTGCTGTTGGCAGATTGTTGTTGCATTTGCTTCAGCGCTTCATCCAACATCAAAGCAAGGTTGTTGAAGCTCGTCATTACATATTGCTGTGATGAGGTTATCTCAGGAGTGCGTCGCTCGGGAATGGAGGACAGAGCTTTCTCCATGTTTTCGTTAACGAGATTAATCTCACGATTAACCGCAGCACTTACTTGCGGAACTCGCTTGCTAAGCGCGAATAATGAGTCTTCAACCATCTTTGCATCATCCTTCAGCTTGCGCTGAGTTTGCCCGAGTTTGTTGTAGTTCGGATCCTTGCTGTCAATTTTGGAAAAATTGTTCATCAATCCTTCCTGATCGAAACTCAAGGTTATGATGTTTTCAAGCAATGCACGCAACGACTCCATGTCTTCTTCTTGCTGCTCTTGTTCTTGTGAGTCCATAGCCATGTCCATTTGATTGGCCATGTCTTGCATCTTCTTAGCGGCGCTTTTTTGAGATTTAGAAGCGTTGCTTTTTTTGCTTTTACTCAACTCTTCGCTACTCTTCTTTTGATCTTGCTCGATTTCTTGCTCTTGGCTTTCAGTATCGGGTATGCCGTTCGGATTCTCTAACTCTTCATTGAGTTTTTCGAGCTCGTCCATTTCTTTTTGGAGCTCTTCGAATGCCTTGTTGAGAGAGTCTTGTTTTGATTTTAACTCGTCGCTGTTCGAGTCTTTTTGCTCGCTTTCGTTGGCAAGTTTTTCCTGCTCTTCTGCAAGCTTTTCGAGCTTTTCCACAGCCTTCTCCATTTTCTGCTCAAACTCCAATTGTTTGAATTGTTCCAGCGCACGATCGAGTTCCTTTTCTACATCTTCATTGGTCAAATCCATCTTGTCGAGCTCTTTCTGAATCTCTTCTTTATTGAGCTCTTCCATGAGGCGCTGCATTTCGTCCATCATTTTTTGCAGCTCAGGAGTCATGACTTGTTCCATCAAATCCTGCAATTGTTTCTGTTTTTCTTGCAGTTTCTCATTGGGTTGGTTGAACTCGTTTTCTTGCTGGTTCTTTTGTTCGTTTTGCTCTTGAATTTCCTCTACTTGTTTTTGCAATTCTTGCTGGCGTTTCATGAGCTCCTCAAGCTTCTTCTTGTCTTGCCAGTTCATTTCCTTCTTGTCGAGCAGCTGGCGCTGTAGTTCCTCCAATTGTTTTTCCAGCTCTTTCGCTTCTTTGATGCTTTCTTCAAGTTTGTCTTTAATGTCTTCGTTTTTCTGTTCAATATTTTCTTCTAGTTCCTCTTCACTTGGCACTGTGTATTCGCGCTCGCCGGTGGTTGCAGATTTAGAGCCGCGGAAACCATCGTTATCCCAAATCTCGAAGTAATAGGTGAACACATCACCGGGAGAAATACCGAGTTGTCCCAAATCCCATGAATGGAAGAAAATATCACCTGTTGCATCTTGATTGATAGGCAGGTCAACAGTGTGCATCTGTTCGTCGATAGCGGCGCCATCGCGTTTGCTCAGGCGATAATTGAAAGTGAGGCGACGAAAGCCATAATCATCTTTCACTTCTCCTGTGAAATAAACCCATTTGAAGGATGCGCTGTCTTTTTCCTCTTGCATGGAAATGGAAGGGTGCAGGTCAGGTATAACCTGAATACGATAATTCAAACTGTCGCCGAATGGGATGTAACGATTGGAGGTTTGTATCGAGTATCCGATTGATTGAGTAGCAGTTTGACGAAAGTTTGCTCGATCACTTCCTGTTGGCAACGTGTATGCGCTGTCTCCAAATTGGATGAGCAAAGACTCGTTGTTTTGTGTGTTGAAATTCCATTGAATTTGCGTGCCTTCCGGCACAACGATGTCGCCGGTATTTTGAATGTTTTCCTCACCGCGCTTCAGGTATGAGGGAAAGTTGAGCGAGATACCGAAGTCGATTAGGCGTGGGGAAGGAATCACTTTCAACTCGTATTGATCAGAGAAAAATCCATTTGCACTGAAGGCGAAGGAAAGGTCTTCACGAACGTTTTTGAATGTATGCGAGAAGGAAATCGTGCTTTGTTTCTCGAGCATAAACTGCTGCGAACCCATTACCACATAAACTTTCTCGGGTATTTCGTTTCCGCTTAATTCAACATTTACAGTGTAGTCTCTATTCTCGGGAGTTGTCAGGTTATCGTTTGTTACAGTGATTGTGAATGGGGCTTCCTCAGCAATGATTTGCCCATGTTTGATAAGTCGTTCAGTGGGTTTTGTAAGAATACTGGGTGCTGCGAAAAGAAGAATGAGAACGATGCTTACCGGTGGTAATACCCATTTCAAGTATTTGCGGTTTTCACGAAAATCGATTGCGCTTGAGAAGGGCACCGGTCGAAGCTCGCTGATTTTTTGTGCAATACTGGCTTCGAGCAGTGAGTTGTCGCCCTCGCCGGACATAGATTTCAATTGCAGTGTATTGAGCAATTTATCCTGCACGTGCGGAAAGTGCTTGCCTATAATTTGAGCGGCTTGTTCGTGAGAAATGATTTTGCCGAGACGGAAAATTTTTGAAAGTGGGAGCAAAAAGAATTTTCCAATGACGAAAAGAACCCCGCTCACAAACACCCAAAAAAGAAACGTGCGCATAGCGATACTGAATCGTCCGAAATATTCAGCCAGCGTTATCACCAAGTACGTAAAGAAAATAATAGCGAGGCAATACAGAGCCCCGCGAATCATTTGGTTTTTGTAGTACTTGCGAATGAATACATCCAGCTTTAGAAGTAACTGATTGTATTCACCGGTTGAATTGTTCATAGTTGAAACACGCGCTAAATGCGACGCGCCTCAAAAATAAGCGAATGCCTGTTAGATATTGTGCGACAAGATTGGATTCGGGAAAATTAACGAACCGCTATTTGAACTCCGAATAGTTCCATACCCCAATCATTTGTTCTCGAATGAATTTGCGGGCTAAGTCATAGACGTCGGTCTGAGTTGTATACCACACGGTTTTATTCGCTGTGGTTTCAGCCTTGAGCTTTCCGAGTTTGACGATTTCAATACCATGAACAGGAGCTTCCGTGCGTTC
>Ga0114975_10000603_pt1 | contig 27105 bp, 48 predicted proteins | sample S_130626_EF_Meta_FD_87031 | JGI IMG/M metagenome (GOLD analysis project Ga0114975, IMG submission 87031) | Freshwater microbial communities from Lake Simoncouche, Canada to study carbon cycling - S_130626_EF_MetaG | ecosystem: Environmental > Aquatic > Freshwater > Lake | place: Lake...
CACATACACAGTTAATGTGTCGCAAACAGTAACGGCTAGAAGTTTAAATTCCACGACTACAGGCGCTAGGTTTACGGCCACAATTTCTGGCACGACAATGACCGTTTCTGCGGTTGCTGCTGGCACTATTTATTTGGGTCAGACCATTCAAGGCGCAAGCGTAACCCTTGGTTCAGTTGTTACTGCTTTGGGTACAGGTACTGGCGGCATAGGGACTTACACATTAAGCGTGGCTAGTACAGTTGCGGTTGGCGTGACCATGTACGCAATTAACTTCTCTGTTTTGCCGTCTACGGATGGTGCGTTTAGCGGTGCTAACACCGTTGACGTAATGGACAACTACATTGTTTACAACAACCCCACTACGCAGCAGTTTGGCGCAACTGATCTTCTGTCGCCTATATCGCCACAAAACAGCTTTTCTTTGAAAGATGGTTCGCCAGATGATTTGGTGGCGTTGATTGTTGACCACCGTGAAGTTTATTTGTTGGGTGAGGTATCTTCAGAAGTGTGGACAGATGTGGGCGCTGTGCCTTTCCCGTTCCAAAGAATCCCTGGCACTTCTACCCAACACGGTATTGCTGCCCCGTTTTCCTTGGCTAGATTTGCCAATTCGTTCTGTTATGTATCACGCAACAATCGTGGTCAAGCGCAAATCATGCAAATGAATGGCTATTTGCCAACTCGCATTTCTACCCACGCTGTTGAGAATTCCATCACAAACCAATACGTTGATGATGCTATTGCTTGGACTTATCAGCTTGAAGGGCATGAAGTTTATGTTGTTACGTTTCCCACGCTAAACCTGACATGGGCTTACGACAACGCAACAAGTATGTGGCACAAATGGCTTTACACCGCTGATGACAATTCCTACCAGCGTCACCGTGGCAACTGTTGCGCTGTGTTTCAGGGCATGGTTTTGGTTGGCGACTACGAAAATGGACGCATCTATGAGTTGGACAAGAAAAACTACACAGACAACGGGCAAAACGTTCGTAGATTGCGTAGAGCGCCACATTTGGTAACTGAATATCAGCGTCAATATTTTGATGAGTTGCAGATTCAGTTTCAGCCTGGCGTTGGCACAACGGGGCTTTCTCAGCCAACTGGTGATATTTTTATTAACTCACCGTACATCATTTACCCAAATGCAATGTTTGTAATTGGACCGTTTGAATCGTATGTGATCGGTCAGCAAATAAATGTAAATAACTCCATAACTACGACAAACCCACAGGCAATGTTGCGCTGGTCTAATGATGGTGGGTCTACTTGGTCAAAAGAATACTGGGTAAGCATTGGTCAATTAGGCAAATACAAGAATCGTGCCATTTGGCGTAGATTGGGCATGGCGCGTGACCGTGTGTTTGAAGTGTCAATTACAGACCCTGTAAACGCTGTCATAATTGGCGCAAACCTAAAAGCAAGTGGAGGGACTAATTAATGTCTAACGGACTTTACAGCTCTCCACAAGTAAACCCTTATCCACAGAGCGAATTCTTGGATGGGAATACAAAAAGACCGACACGGGCATGGCAACAATTCTTTCTGAATCTGTTGAACTTTTCTTCTGCAACAACCGCAACAACGGGCGCGGCAACATTGCCAGCTAACCCTGTTGGCTTTATCAACATTACGGTTAATGGTCAACCTTTTAAGGTTCCCTATTACAATCCGTAAAAGGTAAAAATGCGTATTTATATTAAAGGTTGAAAATGGCAACTTACAAAGATTTTTCAGGAAGCTCGTCTTATTACGATGAAATAATTAAGCGTTTAAATTCTGGTGACGCTAAAGTCGTAACGTCAAAGCCTATTCAGGGTTTTGTTTATATTGATGGCGAAACTGGTACGCCTATTTTCAGGTCGTATGCTGAAGAAGGTATAGACGCGGTATCAAAGGCTTTAAGCCCTGCGGAATATGCTCAAGCCAAATTTAACCCACAAAATGAACGTCTTGAATTAACTTCAGTCTCAACTGTTCCACCGCACATTGACTTGGGCGGTAAAGAGATTGCTGGAATGTCTCAATGGCCCGTTGAAGACGTAGGTGGCGGCAATTACAGACTTAGCGCAATGAACAGCGGCGAAAGCGGTTATGCACAACTTGTGATTAGACCTGATGAAACAGGCAAAGCCACGGTAACTGAAAACAATCCCGCATCTTTTCAAAGCTATGACGCAGGCAACTTCTTTAGCAACTTTGCAGGTGCAGCGGAAGATTTAGCTACGTCTGACGCAGGAAAGATGTTAGCCCTTGCTGCCGCTGGTGGTGCATTTACTCCTGCTGCTGGTGCTGTTGGTGGCGGGGCTTCTGCCTTGGATGCTGCTACTGCTGCCGAGGGCTTTGGTGGTGCTGGCGCTGTTGGTTCAGGCGGCTCTGCTGGTTTGGCTGGCGCTCCTGATATTAATTCATTGGCCTCAAGTTTTTATGGGTTGCCAGAAGGCTCTCAATATGTGCCGCCTAAAGTTACAGAACTTGGCACAGTTGCTGGCTCAACTGAAGGGATGCTTGCAACGCCTGAAGTTGCTGGCATGGGTGGCGCACAAGGCTTGCAAATGCCTAGTGGCACAAACCTGGCTGAAATGGGCGGCGCACAAGGATTGCAATCTGGTGTTGGCACATCTTTGGCTGAAATGGGTGGCGCTCAAGGTTTAACGACTGCTGGCGCTGCTGGTGGTGTTTTAGGTGCTGCTGGTTTATCTAGTGGCTTATCAACGCCAGCCGCAGCAGGGATTGGTGCTGGATTGGGTTTAAGCGAAGCCGCTAGTGGCACAGGTTCTTTGTTAACTGGCGCTGCTGCTGGCGCTGGAGCTGGTGCTGCTGGTGCGGCAGGTGCTGGTGCTGCTGGCACATTAACAGGGTCAGCATTAGGCGACATGGCGGCTATTAACGCTGGCGCAGGTTTGATTGGTGGCACTTTGCAATCAAATGCGGCCAAAGACGCAGCACAAATTCAAGCCGCTGCCGCTGATAGAGCCATAGCACAACAACAAAAAAACTTTGAAACGATCAACGCTCAACAAGCCCCATATCGTGCTTCTGGTTATGGTGCGCTAAACAAGATTGCTCAATTAGGTGGTGGTACGACTGCCCAATATGATGCAAACGGAAACAGAATTGCTGACTTGGCTTCTTACGGTCAACCATCTAGCAATCTTCAAACAACTACTCAGCCTGTGGGATGGAGCGCATCGCCAATGGGCGGTATGGGTAACAACCCGTTAGGTACACCATATTTAGGGCCAAATGACGAATTGCTTGGTTATAAAGGGCCAAATGGTTTTGTTGATGTTAATGGAAATCCTGTTGATTCAACTGGAAATTCAATTAGATCGCAGCCATCTGGACAAGCGCCATCTGATTATTTAACCCGCCAATTTAACAAAAACGACCTTACAAGTGGTTTGGCTCCAAACTATGACTTTATGTTGGGCCAAGGTCAGATGGCCAACCAACGCGCAGCTAACATTGGTGGTGGTGCTTTGGGCGGTAATGCGTTGCAAGGTTTAAACAAGTTTACGCAGGATTACGCTGGTAATGCGTATCAAAATGCGTTTACCAATTTTCAAAATCAACGCAGCAACATCTACAACACTTTGGCTAGTATTGCTGGAATTGGTCAAACAGGTCAAAGCGCCACTAACGCCGCAGCGACAAACGCAACAAATGCAGCAACTCAATTGGCTGTAGGTAGCGCTGGAGCGCAAGCTGCTGGAACGGTTGGTTCTGCAAATGCTTACAACAATGCAATTAGCAATGCAGCCAACAATTACACATTGGCGTCTTTGTTAAACCAGCGTGGTAATGTTCAACTGCCAGTAGGATAAATCATGCCAGATTACAAATTCAACACAAACCTTGGTCCTGCGGTTCAACAAGGCACAAGTCTTGGTGACATGATTAACACAGCCCGTGGCGCACAAGCGTTTCAACAGGCTGAACAACTCAACCCATTGGCTTTGCAAAAAGCACAGATGGAGATTGAACAAGCTAAACAGATGAACCCTTTGGCTGTGCAAAGAGCAACGGCTGAAACTGGTACTGCCCAACTTGGTTTAAGCAAATCTCAAGCTCAACTAAGCAATGAAATGTTTGGTGGGTTGCGTAACGACCCTGATATTTTGAACGCAGAGAAAAACCCACAAGCCGCTATCCGCAAGATCATAAAGTTTGAGGCATTGATTGAAAATGCTGGTGTTCCAAGAGCCAAGATTGGCCCTGTTTCTTCTTACTTGATGGATGAAGCAATCAAGAACCCTAAAGCCTTGGGCAGTCATTTAGACACGTTGATTCAGGCGGGCATTGGTGCTACTGGTCAACAATCATTGCAAACGCCACAGCTTACAACTGGCCCTGGCGGTTCGCCTGCCACTTATCAAACTGGTACAGGAACAATGCGCGAAGTCAATATTGGCAACGCTCCTGTTGGTGGTCAGCCTGCTAGCGCTCCTACTGGCGTTACACAGACGCAAATGGGCTTGCAATACCCTGTCCGCAAGGCTGGTGACATTCGACCTGTTGCGCCTAATGAATTGGCAGATTCAGAGCGTGGCGCTAAATACCGCAACGATCTAACAAACCGTCAAACAGACCTATCAAAATCACGCCGTAACTTGGATGAAGTGATTGATGCGGCTGGAAAGATTGAAAGAGAAGATTTCTTCTCAACTGGTGTTATGGGAACTTTGACTCGCAACATCAAAGGCGCATTGGGTGATGAAAAATACAAACAGCTTAGTAAAGACTTGGCTAACGTTCAAATTTCCAATATGCAGGCTATGGGCGGCTCAATGGAAACCGATGCTGGCAAACAGTTAGTTCGCATGGCTAACGGTGATGAGACTTACCCGCCTGAAGTGTTGAAAAACATTGCTCGCCGTACCTATGCCGATTTAACCAATTTGGATATGCAAGCAACTGGTGCATCTAAGTTTGCCAAGAAATATGGCGACAGCAACCTTGGTACATTTAAACAGCAATGGTCACAAAACTCTGATTCAAAAGTGTTTGAAGCGATGGCACTTTTTGAAAACATCAAAGACCCTGTAAAGCGTAAAGCGGAAATTGACAAGCTAATGGGCAACAACCCAGAACAACGTCAAGAGTTCTTTCAAAAGTACAATAACATTAAGAAACTTACCGCTACTGGAGAACTCTAATGGATGAACTAGGCCAACTGATTCTCGGTGAACGACCTAAAAACCGAGAGGTAGACAGGTCTAACATTATTGCCCCTAAAAAAAGCCCGATGAGTGGTCGCAACCCTGAGTTGCAACCTGATGCGCCTGATGATCTAGGCCAATTGATTCTTGGCAGCGCTCCTGCACAACAACAACAGCCACAACAACAAACTCAGCAAAAAGGTTTGTTGCCTGCTGCTTTGCAAAACTTGTTTGAGGCCAAAAAACAAGCCCCTGCATTTGCCACATCTGCTTTAGATGTTGTTGCTGGCGCTCCTGCTGCTATTGCTGGCACAGTTGGGTATGGGGCTGGTCGTTTGTTTGGTTTGTCTCCTGAAGAAGCCACAGCCGCATCACAAAAGGTTGCTGGCAAACTTGCAGAGCCTGTTGGCCGTCTTACTGGCATGGCAGGAACAAAACAATATCAACAAGCATTGCCAACGCAAGCAATGCAAAAAGCTGGTGAAGTTATCCAAAGCAACGTTGTAGAGCCAATCGCAAAAAGAACTGGCGCAGACGTTACTGACGTTGGACAAGGCGTTAACGCTGCAATGATGGCTTTGCCGTTTGCTGCTAGACCATTGGCAAAAGGTTATGCCGCTGCCAAAGCTGAATTGCCAACTGTGCGCGTAGAGACTGTAGGCAAGCCTGGCGGTATGCAGTCTGGCGGCGCTGCTGCAACTACTAACAAAGCCACATTAGATGCGGCTATTGCTCAATCATCACCAGAATTGGCGGCTCAGTTAGCCAAAGAAAATCCAGCCACTATCAGCCCACAAGTGTTGGAAAGATATGTGGATGCCGACAGCCTTGGCATTAGATTGACTAAGGGACAGGCTACGCAAGACCCTAATCTAATTTCTTTTGAGCGTAACACCCGCAGCCAAGACCCACGTTTAGTGGAAGCGTTAAGCCAACAGAACAAAGCCTTGCAAGAAAAGGCAAGTAGCGTAAAAGAAACGGCTGCACCTGATGTGTTTGCTCCTGATTACGTTGCTAATGCTGAAGGCGCGTTAGAGTTTATTGGCGGAAAGATTAAACAAAACGAACAGACAACTACTAATGCCTACAAAGATTTAGAAGACTTTGGCGCTGGCAAAATTGAAGTTGACAGTAAAACTTTTGCAGAAAATGCAATGAAATCATTGACAGCCAAAGAAGACATTGATTTCTTGCCATCTGTGATTAAAACAAAGATTGAAGCCTACCAAGGCGGCAAGCCAATGAACTTTGCCCAATACGAAAACCTACGCACACAGATTGCGCGGGAAACTCGTAAGGCACAAAAGGCTGATGATGGCAATGCCGTTCACGCTTTGACTTTGGTTCGTGGAGAATTGGAAAAGTTGCCTTTGATTGGCGAAACAGTAGAAGCCAAGGCGCTTGCTGATAAAGCCAGATCGGTTGCTAAGTCTGAGTTTGACTTGTTAAACCGTGATAGCCCTGCTTACAACAAAGTTTATGCAGATTTGGTAAACGGCAAAACGGACACAAAAGACTTTATCCAAAGTGCTGTGCTGCGGTCTAAGAACAAAGACTTTGCTAAAACAATGGAGTTGTTTGATGACCCTATTGCCCAGCAGCATTTACGCGCTGGCGCTTTGGACATAATCATTAAAGACGCAACAGACGCAAGCGGCAACTTTAAGCCTGCAAAGTTTGCCAAAGCAATTGAAAACCTTGACGTAAACAAAAAGCTGGATGCGTTGTTTGGTGAAGAAGCGCAAACATTACGCAAGATTGCAAAAACAGGCCAACTCATTGAGGCTCGACCCGCTGGCGCATTCGTTAACGAATCCAATACTGCTGGCGCTTTAATGGCTCAGTATGGTAAAAAACTAGCAGAACAAACGCCTATTGTTGGTAGATTTGTTGAGCCTGCGCGTCAGTTGTTGGCAGAACGTGCATCTAAAAAAGCGGTTGAAGAATCATTGCGCCCTGGCTCTGGCGTAAAACTTAAAAACATTGGTAAGGAATAAAAATGGCAGTCAATCTATCCCCAATCGGTAACGGCTTTCAGTTCTTTACCACCACAGGTATACCACTAGCAGGCGGGTTTATCTATACCTACCAAGCAGGCTCCACAACGCCTGTGGCGACCTATACCGATTCTGCTGGCACTATTGCCAACGCCAACCCAATCCAGTTGGGTACTGATGGCCGACCACCCGCAGAGATTTGGCTGACTGCTGGCACTACATACAAGTTTGTTTTGTCTACTTCATCTAACGTAGTGATTCAAACCTACGACAACCTTTACGGCATTATTGGCACAACACCTAGCGTTTCTGCTGTGCCTGCTGGCGGCATCATCATGTGGTCAGGCTCGATTGCCTCAATCCCTTCTGGTTATGTTCTGTGTGACGGCACTAACGGAACGCCTAACCTGAAAGACAGTTTTGTAGTGGGTTCTGGCGCTACCTATGCGGTGGGTAACACAGGCGGCTTTACAAGCTCTGTCACTAGCAACATTGGCACTAACTTGCCTCTGTACTATTCATTAGCCTTTATCCAGAAGACATAACATGACCACGATTGACGCAACGGATGCCCGCTTGTCTACCCACGAAGAAGTCTGTGCATTGCGTTATGAAATCATTAACGCCAGGCTAAAGCGCATGGAAACCATCATGATTACTTGCGCTGGCGCGATGATTATGAGCATGGCTGGCGCTGTCTTTATGCTGATGAATCACGCAAAGTAATGTGGACCCAATCAGTCTCCTTCTTATGGCACAAAGTGCAGTCGGTGCTATCCGCGCTGGTTGCCAAATGCTTAGTGAAGGCAAGGCCGAGATTGGAAAGTTTAAGAAGCAAATCGAAGGTGGAATTGCAGACGCAAAAGCCATCTACGGAGAAGTCACAGGAATCTGGGGCTGGATTACAGGACTATTTGGAGGCGCAGGACAAGCTAAACCTGCACCTCAAAAATCAGTTATCTCAACCGAGCCAGCTCAAGTTAAAGAAAAGCAAAAAAACAAACTTGAGCCAGAGTTAAGTTATGAGGAGTTTCAAGCCAGAACCGTTCACGAAATCTGTGAAAACCTAAAGGTGTACTTTGAAGCAATACGGCATTTAAAAGCGCATTGTCGGGAACTTGAAGAAGAAGCATTAACCACAGAAAAAGTTGCCGATAGTGCGATTGACCGAATTGAAATGCAATGGCAGATGAAAGAGCTAAACAAACAGCTCAAACAAGTCATGATCTACGGCACACCACAAGATTTAGGTCTTGGTGCAATGTATCAAGAATTCCTTGTTAAGTACGATGAGATTTTGGAAGAACAAGAGGTTGCGCGTGAGTTAAAACGCAAGAAAGAGCGAGACACCGCATGGCAACACGAACACCGTCAAGAAATTCTGATAGCAAAGTTGAGTTACGGGGCGGTAATAACAGTCGTAACGCTGGAGCTAATTGGACTGTATTTAGCACTATGAAAGAATTTTGGTTTTGGGTAGCAATCGTCACGCTTATGATTTTTATCATGATGGCGCTGTCATTTGCTGTTGCCTACCAAAGTAAGCAGCTCAATAAAGCAGAGGCATTGCTGACGCGCATTGAGGAAAAAGAACGCAAGCAAAAACTTTTAGAAAGAAAAGACGATGAATGACTTGTTTAACTTACTTAAAGGCATTGCGCCTACTCTTGCAACTGCTGTTGCTGGTCCTCTTGGGGGCGCTGCCGTATCTGCTATTGCCAATCGTCTTGGGGTTTCAGATAGTGTAGAAGCGGTAGCCAAGGCTATTGCAGGCGACCCCGCTGCGGCGGCCAAGCTGCAAGAGTTGGAATTGGAATATGCCAAGCTAGACATGGCCAACACCGCCGATGCCCGCAACATGAACAGCAAGATTCAAGAATCTGCCAATGCTGCATGGATTGCCAAGAACGCTGCCTACATCCTTGATTTTGCAATTGTGAGTGCAACCATCATCATGACTTGGATTGTGTTCTTTAAGGGCGTTCCTGTTGAGAATAAAGAGATTGCTTACATGGCCATTGGTTCGTTGATTACTATGTGCGGTACTGTGTTGAATTTTCACCGTGGTTCATCTGCTGGTAGCAAATCTAAAACTGAAGAAATGATGAGGGCAGTCAAATGAATCTAACGCCACACTTTACGCTTGAAGAACTTACACACACCGACCACCGCGAGTTTGACAACACGCCAAATGACGCAGAGTTGGCTAACCTAGTCCGATTGGCTGACTTCTTAGAACAGGTCAAAGTTGTACTTGCTGGCAAACCAATTATGGTTAACTCTGCTTTCAGATGTAAGCAAGTCAATGATGCAGTTGGTAGTAAAGACACAAGCCAGCACCGTATTGGTTGCGCTGCCGACATTCGTGTGCCAGGCATGACACCAGATCAGGTGGTTAAAGCCATCATTGCGTCTGGCATTAGCTACGACCAAGTGATTCGCGAGTTTGACCGCTGGACGCACATTTCTATTCCAAATACTGTTGCAACAGCACCACGCAAACAGGCTTTGATCATTGATAAAGCTGGCACACGCGCTTATTCATAAATAAGTCATACTGGAAATGTCTAATGCGCCTATGAAAATTAAGCGCGTAGACATTCGTTCTCTTGTTATACAAGACACATTGGCATTGCTTCAACAGAAGTGTTTGCCAGGTGATACGCCTTGCGACACTAACTATGGACATTGGTGGATAGTCTATGACGCGCTTAATCTGCCGTGTGCTTTTTCTGGTCTTGTTCGGTCTGTGCGTTGGACTAATGTGGGTTATCTGTGTCGTGCAGGCGTTTTGCCTAGCCATCGTGGTCACGGATTACAGAAAAGACTTATACGTGCGCGTATTCGCCAAGCCAAAGCATTAGGCTGGAATTGGCTCATCACTGATACATATCTAAACCCTGCATCCTCAAATAGTTTGATCGCTTGCGGTTTCAAACTATATGAGCCGTTGAAACCTTGGGGTGTTAAAGAAACCCTGTACTGGCGACTTAACTTAAAGGATTGATATGCCGCAGCCGTTATGTAGTGAAAATGAATTTTTAGAATTGTGGGAAGTCCATGCTTCTACTAAAAAACTAGCGGAAATTCTTGGCACTTCTGAAAGAAAAGTGAACGCTAGACGCAGACGGATAGAGGCGCGGCTAAAAATAAACTTAGACGTTGGTCCTGCAGCGCAAAAATATAATCACACTATTGCAAATCAGGCCAGTAGAAACGCTGCGCGTTCACATCTTGGGGTGGAGAATGGAACTGTCATTGTTTTCTCTGATTCACATTTTTGGCCAGGTATTCACACTACTGCTTATCGTGGTTTGTTATGGGCTATTAAGGAACTGCAACCGAAGGCAGTTATTGCTAACGGGGATGTTTTTGACGGTGCTTCCATTAGCCGTCATCCTCGCATTGGGTGGGATTCAAGCCCTTCTGTCATACAGGAATTAAAAGCCTGTGAAATGGCTTTGGGTGAAATTGAAGAAACCGCAAAGAAAGCCCGTCACAACGTTCAGTTGGTGTGGACACTTGGCAACCATGACGCTAGGTTTGAAAACCGTCTTGCAGCTAACGCACCACAGTACGAACAGGTTAAAGGGTTTTCCCTTAAAGATCACTTTCCTGCGTGGAAACCTTGCTGGTCATGTTGGGTGACTGATGATGTGGTCGTTAAGCACCGCTGGAAAGGTGGTGTTCATGCTACCCATAACAACACGGTTAACAGCGGTAAAACAATGGTTACAGGGCATTTACATAGCCTAAAAGTGACACCATACGCTGATTACAACGGCAACCGTTTTGGGGTTGATACGGGTACGCTGGCCGAAACAAATGGCCCACAATTTATGGACTACTTAGAAGACGCGCCTGTTAACTGGCGTTCAGGTTTCGCTGTTTTGTCATTTAAGGATGGGAAACTACTTTGGCCTGAGTTGGTTCACAAGTGGGCTGAAGGGCAAATCGAGTTTCGTGGGCAAATCATCAATGTTTAAAGGACTAATCATGTATAAGATTGAAATCGACATTTCTGCTTGGGGTGGTGATGAAAAGGTCACTATTGAGACTAGCGACTTTGACAAGATCGAAATGCTGCGCGAGTTTATTGAGTTCCAGCAAGAAAACGGTTGGGCTGCTGACTACGAACACATCATTGAGCTGGATGAAGAAGAATTAGAAGAAGATGAAGACGAGCCAGCGACTGTCTCCACCTACGTCATCACAAAGATCGAAGATTAAATTTCTCAAAGTTCTTTGCCGCATTTGGGTTGCCTTGGCCTTTTTTAGGCTGAAGCAACTCATTGTGAGTTTCCGCAAAGTAATCTACGTTTTTGCTTTTCCAAACAAAGTGTTTAGGCGGTGTTTCAACCTGTCTTTTTGTAACAACACGCTTTTCGTTTGGGTCAGGCCAAGCTACGCCAGGCGCTAAAACTGTTTTAATCATCTAGCATCCAATCAATAAATAGTCCGATAAGTACAAGGCTCATAGCAGCTCTTGTTGTTTGGGTTTGAAGCGCCATTCACGCTCGCCCCTGCCGCTGTTAGACGTTACCTGTTTACCAGTTAACTCAATCAAATCCATCTTTTCCAGCTCATTCATGCGTCTGGCGACTTGGTTGCTTTGCAGCCCTGTATGCCTAGCAATGCCGTCTTTGCCCAATGGCCCGAAGCGTTGTAAACACGCAACAATCACCTCATGGTGCATCTTTGCTACGTCTTTGACGGATTCAGCGGCCTTGAAGCTGGTGATTGCGTCTGTTGCTCTTGCTCTGAAAAATTCAAACATATTGGTTCCTAAAAAGATGGGGGCTACTAATCATTGGCAACTGCAAATTGCTGACTTTCACCCCCGAAAATTAAAAGGGAATCGAATCATCCATGTCAGCAAACCCACCCTTTGCAGGCGCTGAATTCTGCATTTGCTTTGCTGGCGCTTTGTAGCCATCGGCTTGTGGCTCAAACAAGTAAGCCCAACCTTCCCAGCCGCCTTCAACCAAAGGCATCTGGTCAAGTTTAAGCATCGGGCCTTTTTTGGTTTCAATCACGCTGCCAATACGCTGGTAACGGATTTTCTCTTGCCCGTCTTTTTGATACACGCCAGCTTTGACGGTTACTTCATAAATTACTGCCATTTGTTTCTTTCAGTTCGTTTAGTTTCTTAATTTTGCCATCCAGCTCGGTCAGGAATTGGATAACTTCTTTCTCCAACATTTGAATGTAAGCATCGTCACGCTGAACACGCTTTACAAACAATTGAAGTCCGTCAGACATTCGTGGGTCGAAACTCACAAAGTCGCACCATAGGCGGCCTGTGCAGGCCATTTGCCATTGCATCTGGGTAAGGTATTTGCTTTGCACAGTCTGCGTCAGCAAAGTGTCGATATGCGTGGCTGTGTTGGGGCATTTAATCTCAAGCTGTCCATAATCACCCACAAGCCCGTCAGGAGAAGCGCCAGCGGCCTCAATCGTTGGGTGTGGAATCATGGCAACCTCATCAACCAAAACGTCTGCATGGGCTTCATACGCTGCCCTGGCTAGTGGTTCAGTCTCAGTACCCCATTGCATAGCAGAGTTGGTAAACGATTCAGCAACTGTGTTGGTCATGCGTTCACATACCAACTGCGCCATGTAATTGTCGCGACTGGCGCTGTAACCCGTCTTAGTCTTGGCGATTACGTCAGCGACACGGCTGGCAGTTACTTTGCCCATTCTGCTTTGAAACCATGCCTCGCTGCCTTGGACAATTTCGGTCATGCCAAACTCGCTTTCTTTGCATCTTTAGCCGCAATGACTTTTTTCTGCCAGTTGGCATCTGTGCCGCAGGCTTTGTAAGCTGCTTGGTAGGCTGCTTTTAAGCTGTCCTGATCGGTTGCGTCTTGAATGGCAAGCAAGTGGTCAGCCATCTGGTTTGAATCAACCGAAGTCTTTGCTGGCCGTGTGGCTGCGTTGCCGTCATCATCTTCAGGAGCGATACCACAAGCGGCCATCAAGCTGTAACGCCTAGCGTATGTAAGTGCCGAACCATAACCCTGTGGGTCTTGTTTGCTGGCTGGAACTTGCAGGATGCCACATTCAAGCATTTCGCCTGATTCGTGGATAAACACAGTCTCAACCATGATGCCAGTAGCGCAGTCGTAGCACTTCTGAATCATGGCAATGCCGTTATCGTTTAAAGCGTCTATGACGGCCTCAACGCAAGCGGAGAGGTCAGCATATCGGCTACGGAAATGAGGGTTTGTAGCGGTCTTTAAAGCAGGGCCAAAAGCCTTTTGTGCTTTGACGAGTGCGGTGGCGATGTTTTTCATAGTCCTGTCCAAATCAAAATAAATACTGTGAAGCCTGCAACCGTATAAAGAACACGCAAGACGCGCTCATGCAACGGTTTTTTAGGTGGTGTGAGTTCAGGGTAAAAGGTGTGCTTAGAGTGCTTCATACTTGCTCCAAAATTTCGTGTGCAAATGATTCGATACGCGCATGGTCTTCGCGTGTGGTGTCATAAGTGATGTTGTAGTCGTTGTCGTACAACCAAACGTGAACATCATCAGGCTCATCAAAAGCACAAGTGACTTTTTTCTCTGAGCCGTAGAAAGTGATGTAGGTGGTGAACACATGGTCAAAGTGTTCGGGCTTGAGGTAAGCATCTTTCATATCGTTTCCTTAAAGTACCGTTTGCCTTGCGCTGCGGGATGTATGTATTGTGCAGGAAAATAGACAAGATTTGCAGCAATCTAAAAAATATTTTTGTTGTGTTGTATTTTTGTCAATTTCTCTATACACTATCGGCATGGACATTAACAAGATTATCATGAACGCAGGCTCACAGAGTGAGCTTGCCCGTATGCTAGGGGTTGAACGTGGCGCTGTGTGGTTGTGGAAGCGAAATGGGGTCATTCCCAAGTCGCGTCTGTGGCAGATACAGTTACATTTTCCTGAACTATTGAAAGACAGATCATGAGTTATGCTGAAACAGAAATGAAAATTATCCGTCAAGTCGAGGCAACCCGCGGCATTGACGGAGACATTGAGTTTGACCTGGAGGCCATTGACGATTACATGGAATCCTTGCGCTGGTTTAACGACCAAGAAAGCCCAGACAAGATGGCCAAAATGATTGGCTGGATTGGTTTATCGCTGATCAGCATCTGTGCGACCTTAGATGTGAACTTTGCTGATTGTTTAGAGGTTGCCTATGAAGAAGGCGAAGGCAATCAAGATGTGTTTGAGGATGAAGATTCTTAAGCTATAATGTTTTGAAACACGGATAGGTGCGAAGTCATGAGCGCACCAAAAAGCGAGCCTCCCCGCCTGCCGTTTGTTTCTTTTAGTGGAGGACAGCGAAGGAAAATTTATGCCTACTAGGTATCTCAAGCCTGGCGTTCGTGACAGCGAAGCCATTGACAATCTATCCCCCCAAGCCGAGATTCTTTTTTATCGTCTACTGGTAACAGTTGATGATTTTGGTCGTTTTGATGCTCGGCCAGCAATGATCAAAGCCCAATGTTTTCCAATCAAAGACAGCATAAGCATTGGAAAATGTAAAGACTTGCTTGACGAACTAAACAACAAAGGGCTGATCTATATCTATGAAGCTGGCGGCAAGCTAAACCTAATGATGTGCAAGTGGGATAACGTGCCTCGCGCAAAAGAAAGCAAATATCCTGCACCTACTGACGTTTGTTTACACTTGCATACATCTGTAAATCAAGTGAATACAGATGCGCCTTTAACCGTAACCGAAACTAAAACTAAAACCGAAACTAAAACAGTTGAGCCGCCTGAAGGCGTATCACAAGAAGTTTGGGATTCTTTTGTAAAACAAAGAAAAGCTAAGAGAGCGCAAGTAACGCAGCTAGTCATTGATGGCATAGCAAAACAAGCGCAAGAAGCTGGGTGGACACTTGAAGCTGCTTTGCAAGAGGTTGTAATTCGCAACTGGCAATCGTTTAAAGCTGAATGGGTTGCTGTTAAACCACAAATGCAAAACAAGTGGGATGTGGCTGGAATTACTACTCCTCCACCGCCAAACCAAGACGCTGCTTTGCGAAAGATTGAGGAAGACAGCAAACGTGCTGCCAAACCATCGTTGGAAGTGCTGGCAAAAATGGCTGAATTACGAAAGAAGGTGGTATGAATGAGTTGGCTTTATTCGCAGGCGCTGGTGGAGGAATACTTGGGGGAAAACTTCTCGGATGGCGAACAGTCTGCGCCGTTGAATGGGAGCCCTATCCAGCAAGCGTATTGTGCGCCCGACAAAATGACGGTCTTCTCCCGCCTTTCCCAGTCTGGGATGACGTACAAACCTTTGACGGAAAGCCGTGGAGAGGAATTGTTGACGTTGTATCTGGAGGATTTCCTTGTCAGGACTTGTCAGCAGCGGGGGCAAGAGCAGGACTTGACGGAGCAAGATCAGGATTGTGGCGAGAGATGGCGCGGGTGGTTAGCGAAGTACGACCAAGATACGTCTTCGTGGAAAACAGCCCAATGCTCGTTAATAACGGACTCGGCAGAGTGCTTGGAGACTTATCCGACATCGGGTATGACGCGAGATGGACTGTTATGGGAGCAAACGAGGTCGGTGGGCAACACAACCGAGACAGAGTTTGGATTGTTGCCCACGCCAACAGCAAGGGACTTCAATGGACACACGATAACCAAAAAAAGACCAAAAGGCTTCAACAAAGTGTTGCCCAACATTTTCAAGCTGGAATTCCAATTACAAGGCCAATGTTATCCACATCCTACTTTCAGCGAAGGGCTGATGCAATGGCCTGTTGGATGGACAGACTTAAAGCCGTTGGAAACGGACAAGTTCCAAGAGTGGCAACTTCTGCATGGGAAGTCTTAAATAAATGAATTACTACGAAGCGCACAAAATACTTGACCAAGTTCGTGATAATGTGTCTTATAATATAGACACGATTAACAAGGCTTTGGAATTAACAGGTGACTTGGACATTGGAGAATGTGAGGGAGAAGCAAATCCAGCATCTCACAAATATGGCTCGCAAGCCTGGCTGGAGAGCTTATGCCAAGGCAAGGTCAGAGGAACTTGAAAAAGAAGACTTGTTTAAAGGTATCACCGAGGAAGTGCGAAACCGCTTGAAGGAGCAGTCATGAACACGAAACTTATTGCAGCGTTATCTGAACTTGATTACGAAGAATCACCCGAGGAACTTCAGCGCGTCATTGATGTGCTGGATGCAACCCGCAAGGCGTGGCTAAACATGACGCAGGCCGACTACGACAAACTGGTTTGGCAGGATGAACGTCAGGCTATCCAGCGCGTTGAATTTGAAATGAATGGGGTGGATGAATGACACAAGATGAAATCATTGAGATGGCTAAAAAGGCTGGAATTAACGCAGTAAACGATACTTTATGTAGATTTGGTGGGTGGGTTGAGCCACTTGAAGCCTTTGCCAAACTGGTAGCAGCTAAAGAGCGTGAGGCGTGTGCACAGGTGTGCCATGAGGTTTACGCCAAATGGGTTTGCGAAAGCGATGAGGATGTTAATTACCCTGACCCTAACGACTGCATTAGAGCAATCCGAGCAAGAGGTGAAGCATGAAAGTTCTGAAACAAAAGATCAACCAGCGTGGTAAGCACGAGGTCACGGTCGAACTTGACAACGACGAGAAACTCATATCGTTCAACGATGAATGCTTCTACCGCCTCGGTGGTCAAGTGGGTGATGTGGTGCAAGGTCATGTCATCACTGAATGCGAAGGTGTGTACTGGTGTTCGATTAGACAGGAGTGGCAAGCATGACGCTGCCGTTTGACATTTGCCGCTGTAACGGGTGGCGTGATGAAACAAATAAGCTGGTAACGCCTTGTGCAATTTGCCGCAGAGTTTTAGAACAACAACCAAGTGGTGAGAGAACGCCTTGGTTTACGACTGCGCCGCCATTGAACAAGGGTGATTGTCAATACGTCATACACATACATTGAATGTATTGATTTGTATAGATATAGGAGAACAGAATGAATTGGCCTTTCCCAACATGTCCACCCACACCGTGGACAAAAGCACAAGAGCAAGCATATCAACAAGCGCAACGCGCACAACTGCCAGAGGCTCCGCTATGAAAAGTTTAGAAGACCACAACAATGAAGCATACAAACGCTATACAGCATCAGCGACTTACAACATAAAAGCTGGTGTTGCTTGTCCAAAATGTCAAACCGAAATGGAATTGGTTGGTGACCCAAACATGGTTTTGGCTTGCTGGCCTCCTAAAAGATCAGTCAAATGTCCAAGCTGCGGTCACTATGACTACAAGGTGAGTTGATATGAGTAAAGAAGCAATGAAGCTGGCGCTTGAATTGGCGCAAGAAGGCGTGGAAATCCACTCTCCCAATTCACCTGAGTACAAAGTTTGTTCAGCATTGATAGAAGCACTAGCCAACCATTGCGAGGACAACCTCGATATGGTCAAGCAAGAGCGCCCTGACGGTGGTATTGGAGGCTGTGCCACTTGTGGAGCCGCTTATGCTGATCAGATCATCAAGCAAGAGCAAGGTGAGCCTGTGTATCACTTGAGGAGCTACGGCGATGTGACTAAAGATGAACTTGTGCGATACATAGCAACTGGCGATATAAATGCCACACCACAACCAGCACAGAAGCAAGGTGAGCCTGTGGGTGTTACGTACAAAGAAGTTGCAGATGCTATGAACTCTTTAATGATGGGTGATTCAACTCAATTACAAATTGCTGAAAATCTTGGCAACAAAAAGCTCTACACCACACCACAACAACACACGCCGCTGACGGATGAGCAAAGGTTTGATTTGCTTACACAGTTTGAGCCTCACAAAAATAAATGGGAAGCCCCTGCAATTTTGATTGATATGGTCGAAGCCGCCCACGGCATTAAGGAGTAAGACATGGCATTTTCACCTTTACCAAATAGCTTAGAAGAAGCTTTAGAAGAGATAAAAATGTGGCGAGAAAAATATACTCAACAACGCACATGGGTTGGGCTGACGGAACTAGATATGGCTGAGTTTGTTAAAACAATGGAGCGCGGTAACTTTTTGGTGGCGATATACGACATAGAGAAAAAACTCAAGGATAAAAACAATGATTGAAAACATTAGCATGATCGTGCTTTTAATTGGCATTGGCATTGTTATAACAGTCGGTGCATTAGTGTGCGTTTTAATGATGAGCTACAAAGAATGAGATATGCCGCCCGTGTGGATGCTAATCAAGAACAAATCGTAAGTGCATTACGAGCTGCTGGCGCTTACGTTTGGATTATTGGCTTGCCTGTTGACCTTTTGGTGGGTTACAAGGGGCACACATTCTTGGTTGAGGTTAAAACAGACTCCAAAAAGCGTTTAACGAAGCTACAAGCAGACTTTTTTGAGAATTGGGCTGGTAGTACGCTGGCAAGGATTGACGGCCCTGAAGCCGCTTTAAGAATGATTGGCGTATGCGCTACAACCTAGATGACCAGGCTCAAGCCGCGAGCCTGATGAAAAATATTTGGCCTAAAGTTAAAGACGAATTGGCGGCAGGCAAGAAGCTGACGCTAGAAATCAAAGACGCAGGTCGTAGCAACGAACAAAACGAGAAATATCACGCCATCATTGGTGATATTGCCAAACAAGCGCAGCACATGGGTGCTAAGTGGTCAGCAGAGGATTGGAAGCGGCTACTGGTGCAAGAATTTTGTAGGCAAACTGGTTTGGAAAGTGGTCAGATCATTCCAAACCTTGCAGGCGATGGCATAGTCCAGCTTGGGCGGCAGACCCGCAAATTCACAAAAGAACAGGCCAGCGAATTTGTGGCATTTTTAATCTGCTGGTGCGACCAGAACGGGATAGAGCTAAATGATGATTCCAAAGTTTAATTACTTCCGCAGCACCAAGCATCTAAAAAACGTGGCTAACTTGCCATGCCAAAATTGCTATATTGAAGACCAAACCCAAGCCGCGCACAGTAATTGGGCTGAACACGGCAAGGGTCGTGGAATCAAGGCAAGTGACGAATTTACGGCTGCGCTGTGCCAGACCTGCCACCAAGAAATAGACCAAGGCGCAAAACTCAGTAAAGAGCAGCGCCGAATGTTGTGGGACTTGGCTTATTACCGCACAGTAAGCCGTTTAAAGAGCCAAGGCGTTTGGCCTGATCATTTGCCGTGAGCTTTGGCCGCTGGCATTTTTTCGTGCTTTTTAAGTTCTTTTTCAACCGCAGCAATACGCTTCATTTCTGATTTGTGTTGTTTTTCTGGTTCATAGTGACCAGATGGGGTTTTTTTGGATTTCATGTCAGCAGAGATTTTGAAATTTGTAGGCATAATATTTCCTGTTAAAATAACATTGACATTGTGCCACCAACGGCATAAAGTCACCAAACAACGTTTTTTAAGGAAACATCATGGGTAAAATGGACACAGGCAAAGGCGCACCAAGTTCAACTGGCGCAACTCCACCTAAAGGCGCTGACAAGCCAGACAACAGCGGCAACCGCATGGGCAAAGTCGTTGGCGGCGTTGGCCAAGGAATGGAAGACATGATCGACAACAACAAGCAATTTAATACTGGCAAGACCGAAGGTGTTTGCTACGTTAAAGAAAAAGCCTGTTACCCTTGCTAAAATAGCGAAACCCTAACAGTCGGGAAGGACTGAAAGGGTTTCTAAACAAGGCAAATAAGGAGATTCGCCATGTCTGAAAAGAATTGTAAGGCTTGTGACCACTTTGTAGATAGTGGACATAGCATGGGTACTTGTCGGCGTTATCCGACTTACCAACACCGCAGCCCAATGGAGCGTTGCGGTGAATTTGCGCCTGTGCCATATGCAGACCCTGTGCCTGATATGCTTGCATTGCCTGTTCGTATAATGACAGACAAGCCAAAACGCAAGTACACCAAGAGGGTGGCAACATGATCAAGCCATTGCGCGACAAAATCATTGTCAAACCTGAACAGCGGTTTAAGTCTGAACTGTTGGACTTGAGCAAAGTAGAAGGCGCTTTTACCACGGGCTACGTGGTTGCATTGGGTGACGATGCTATGCGCCAGGGGCTAAAGATGGGCGACAAAGTGCACTATGGTACTGTGGCAGACACGGCCAAAGACGAATATTTGAAGTTTGAGCCAATTAAGATTGGTGAAGACACTTGTTTGCGGATGAGTTGGCAAGACATTTGTTTTGTTGAAGAATGATAGTCAAAGAAAACATCTACACCTTGGCAATGGCTTATGGACTAGCCAAAAAGCAGTTGGCCTACTATAAAAAGAACGGCAACCGCTACTATGCCAGTATGTATAAGGGCATTGTGTATTCGTTTGAACAGCGGTTTAAAGACATAAATGAAGACATTGATGTTCTGGCCTACTTTGGGGAAAACCATGCTGAAGCGTAAGATTCAATGGTTAATTTGGAAAATCGGCAAGTTGTTGGAAAAAAAAGACCCAACAAAACGACCACGACTTTATAAACAATCAACCGTAGTAACTGGAGAAGATAAATGAAAGAAGCAATCCAAAAGCGCATGGATGAACTGATGGCCCAAGGCAAGCAGTTGGAAGTCAATTTGCACATGATCAATGGTGCTTTGGAGCAATGCAAATGGCAATTGGCTGAGTTGGAAAAGCAAGAAACGCCCAAAACAGAAGAAACCCAATAAAATCTGGTAAACAACCAGAGGATTTTCCATGCCAACCCTAGCCGACATTTACAGCGCCATCAATACTGCAAAACGCAAGGGGGCTGACTTTGCCCAAAACCCTGGCACAAGTTTGCAGCAGATGTTGGGTAATGCTAATGACCAAGCTAGAGGTTTTAACCAGCTAAATGACCAAGCACTTGCTGAAATGCAGCAGACGGGGCGGCTAACTGGCCCTGCTGGTCAGCAGTTGATGCAGACGATGGGGCAAGCATATCAGCCTGTTGGCATGACTGTTTATCATGGTTCGCCCCATGTTTTTGAAAAATTTGACCTTTCAAAAATAGGAACTGGTGAAGGGAATCAATCTTACGGTCGTGGTATGTATGTAGCACAAGCGCCTGATGTTGCTAAATCTTATAAAGCAGTAAATGCAGATGTTTCTAATGACCCTATTGGATATGCGTCACAAATTATCAATTCTTACAACGGAAATTCTGAAAAAGCACTTAGTTATTTAAAAGCAATTCTGCCTGCACAAGGTGAAAAAACTTTTGCTGGTGGTTCACGAGATTTAATTCAAAACACTATTAAATCTATTGAAGACCAATCTTATAAAAACAAAGAAATTGGAAATCTTTACAAAGTTGACTTGCCAGACACACACATTCGTAGGATGTTGGATTGGGATGAGCCTTTAAAGAATCAGCCAGCACCTATTCGTAAGTTGGCTAAATCTCTTGGAATTGACTTAAATGATGCTGGTGCAGACCTTTTGGCTCAAATTGGCAAAGGGCAAGAAGGAAAGCAGATTCTTGAAAAAGCTGGGATTCGTGGCGTTAAGTATTTAGATCAAGAAAGTCGTAATGCTTCAGGTTGGCATATTACACCACCAAGCAACACAGTAAGCGGCAAATGGATGGTCAAAGGAAGCGACTACAACTCTAAAGGCTCACATTTTGAAACCGAAAAAGAAGCCAAAGATTACATGAAACAAAAAATAGGTGAAGCAACGCGCAACTTTGTAGTTTTTGACCCTAATCATTTAACAATTCTTGAGCGAAACAACCGACCAATCAAATGACAGAAACACCCGAAAAGCGCCCTGTTGGTAGACCAACCACCTATGACCCCGCATATTGCGAGACAGTCATAGCATTGGGGCGCTTGGGTAAGTCTATTGAGCAAATCTGCTATGAACTGCATACTCCTGTAAGAACTTTGTATGAATGGCGTGATCGTCACGAAGAATTTTCGCAAGCCTTGGAAGAAGCCAAGACTTATGAGCAAGCGTGGTGGGAAGAACAAGCCGCTTTGTATATGCTTGAACACAAGGATGCGTCTAAGCTAAATGCTTCGCTGTGGTCGCGTAGTATGGCGGCAAGGTTTCCTAAGAAGTACCGTGAAAGCACAAAGACCGAGATTACAGGGGCAGATGGAGCGCCGTTGCTGTCTGGCATTCAAGTGACCTTTGTAAAGCCTAATGAGTGACATACAAGGCGCAATAGCCAAGGCACAGTTCCCAATCAAGCTGCAATGCTTGTTTGAAAAATCACGCTACAAAGTTCTTTACGGTGGTCGTGGTGGCGCTAAGTCATGGGGTGTCGCTAGGGCATTGCTTATCAAGGCCGCCAAAGACCCGTTACGCATCTTGTGCGCCCGTGAGTTTCAGACCTCAATTCGGGATTCGGTTCACAAGCTGTTGTGCGACCAGATTGAGGCGCTTGGCCTGTTGGGGTTCTATGAGATTACCCAAAACACGATTAGGGGCAAGAACGGCTCAGAATTTAACTTTGTTGGCCTAAAGAACAACGTGGCTAACGTCAAGTCATATGAAGGCGTGGACATTTGTTGGGTAGAAGAAGCGCAGACAACCAGCCGATTTAGCTGGAACGTGCTGATTCCTACCATTCGCAAAGAAAACTCAGAAATCTGGATTACGTTCAACCCAGAGCTAGAAACTGACGAAACCTACCAACGGTTTGTCATTCACAAGCCTGATAACGCAATTGTTGTTAAGGTGAACTGGTCAGATAACCCGTGGTTTCCTGAAACGCTGCGTGAGGAAAAAGACCAGCTAAAAGCCCGTGACCCGCAAGCCTATAACGTGGTGTGGGAAGGTTTATGCCGCCAAACCGTAGATGGCGCTGTGTTTGCCAAGGAAATGCAGCTTGCCGAGTTGGATGGGCGCATCACAAAGGTCAACTATGACCCGACAAAGCCCGTACACGCCATTTTTGACTTGGGCTGGTCAGACGCTACGGCTATTTGGTTCTTGCAGTTTGTGGGCATGGAAACCCGCCTGATTCGCTACACCGAGGGCAATCAGCAGACCATGAGCGACTATTTAGCTAAGATGCAAACCTACGGGTATATCTACGACACGCTTTGGTTGCCGCATGACGCTGAGAACAAGACGCTGGCTGGCAATGGCCGTAGCATTGAGGAAATCGTTAGAAATGCTGGCTACAAAACCCGCATTATCCCAAGAACGCCTATCTTGGACAGCATCAACGCTGCCAGGACAATTTTTAGGAATTGCTGGTTTGACCGTGATAACTGCCATGACGGGTTGCAATGTTTGCGGCACTATCGTTACGATGTGGACCCAGAGACAAAGCAGTTCAGTAAAACGCCTGTTCACGACAATTACAGCCACGGCGCTGACGCTTTCCGCTACATTGGCTTGATGATTAACGAACCAAAACAGCGTAGACAACCAAAGCCAACGCAATATTATGGTGGCGCTAATAGTTGGATGAGTTAAAATTAGGCAACTTGTCAAAGGACATATATGGCAGATGATTACGACCCACGAATTCAAGAAGCAATTGAATTCCTGAAACTGGCAAACGATGCCGACACAATGAACCGTCAAGAGGCTCTTGAAGACCTCAAGTTTGGCGGCGGCGATCAATGGCCTGTGGAGTTGCAAAACTCACGCAATCTGGAATCACGCCCCGTCATTGTGGTCAACAAAGTGGATAACTATTGCCGCCAGGTCTGTAACCAACAGCGCCAGCAACGACCACGCATCAAAGTTCATGCTGTCAATACGCAGCAGGACATGGTTGACGCGCAAGTCATTCAGGGTGTCATTCGCCACATTGAAGTCAACTCAAACGCCGATCACGCCTATGACAATGCTTTTGAATACGCTGTGCGCATGGGTTGGGGTTATGTGCGTGTCCGCACAGACTACGTTTCAGAAGATTCGTTCGATCAAGAAATCTATATTGACCCTGTAGACAACCCGTTTACCGTCTACTTTGACCCCAATTCTGTTGCCCCTGATGGCTCTGACGCTGACCGTTGTTTAATTACAACAATGATGCCAAAGAAGGAGTTTGCCAAGCTCTATCCTGACGCAGATGACGGCAATGGCACATCATTTACGCAGCGCGGTACTGGCGACAGCCAATCAGAGTGGATTACAAAAGAGGACATTCGCCTTGCTGAGTATTACTACACGGTGCGCGAAAAGGCCATTTTGTATCTGTTGAGCGATGGCTCTAGCACCTTTGCTGAAGATAAAGATTCGTTTGCGCGTTTGGCCATGGCTGGCATCACCGTGATTGACCAGCGTAAGTCATACAAGAAAACTATTAAATACTGCAAGCTAACAGCCAACGAAATCATTGAAGAAGGCACATGGGCTGGTCGCTATATCCCAATCGTGCCTGTTTATGGTCGTCATTTGGTTGTAGGCGACAAACGCAAGAAATTTGGCATGATTCGCAATGCCAAAGACCCGCAGCGTATGTATAACTTCTGGCAGACTTCTATTACCGAAGGCGTTGCGCTGGCTCCAAAGGCCAAGTGGTTGATTGCTGAAGGTCAAGATGAAGGCCACGAAAACGATTGGGCAAACGCCAACATCAAGTCTTTCCCGCTGTTGCGCTATAAGCAAACAGACATTGAAGGCCGACCAGCACCTGTGCCGCAACGCCTGCAACCAGAGCCACCGCAAGCTGGCATCATGGCCGCTGCACAAGGTGTGGACGATGACATTAAATCAATCATGGGTGTGTTTGACCCTGCACAGCTAGGCCAAGGCAATATTTCTGGCAAGGCTTTGAACGGCCAACAACAGCAAGTTGACCTGACCAATTACGACTATTACGACAACCTGACCCGTTCTATCTCGCACATTGGCAGGATTTGCTTGGACTTGATTCCCAAAATCTACGACACACAACGCGTGATGCGGATTATTGGTGACGATGGCAAGCCTGAACTGCTGACAATGAACCAGCGCGAAGCTACAGGCCGAATCCTGAACGACCTGACCATTGGCCAATATGATGTGGTGATGGACACAGGCCCAGGCTACGACAGCAAGCGCCAAGAGGCTGTGGCAAGCATTGGCCCTATCTTGGCAAGCGACCCTGCTTTGATGGACAAGATTGGCGATCTGTACTTTAGAAACCAAGATTTCCCAGGCGCAGACGTTATTGCAGACCGCTTGGCTACGCTTAATCCATTGGCTCAGATTGATGACAAATCTGACATTCCACCGCAAGTGCAAATGCAATTGGCGCAGGCCAAACAGCAAATAGAGCAAATGCAACAGCAAATGCAAGCAATGCAACTGGACTTGAAGTATCGCCAAAGTGTTGCCCAACTTAAAGAAGATGGCGACACCAAGCGCAAGCTCATGGACGTTACTAGCCGCGCTCATAATACCGAAACAATGGCTGAAGTGCGCGTCAACGACCAGAACACACGTTCAATCACAAGCCAGAACAAAACTGAAATTGATGCGATTGTCCAGCTTATGTTGCACAACATGGACACCAATCGATTGCTTGGCGAAATTGAAAGACGCAATGCAGATCAATTGCAAGCGGCACAATTTGCCGTGGCAGACATTGATAATCAGCAAAATCCCTTGATGGGGCAATAATTCTGTGGTATAAACTCCACAACCTTACCAGTTAGGTTAACTGGGTAAATTCGTAGGGACACGTAATGTCTGAAAAAGAAGCAGGTCAAGTTTTGACCAGCGACAACGCAGCGGAATTTTATGCAAACAGATTAGGTTTAGCCGAATCACCATCAACTGAGGCCGAGCAATCGGAGCCAGCAGAAGTGGTTGAAGAACGGAGTGAACCTGAAGAAGCAGAAGCCGAAGCAAAACAAGAGGGTGAGCGCAAGCAAAATCCAAAACTTGAGCGCCGTTTTAGTGAGATTACCAAGCAACGTGAAGAAGCGCGTAAAGAAGCGCAGGCAGAACGTCAAGCAAGGCAGGCATTAGAACAGCGTTTGGCAGCTTTAGAAAGTCAGGGCAAGCCCAAAGCTAACCCTACTGACGAAAAGCCACAACCTAGTCAGTTCAGCGATGCGTTTGAATATGCCGAGGCTCTAGCAGAGTACACGGCTGATAAGCGAATCGGTGAAATGAAGCAACAAGAAGCGCAAGCTAAAGAAGCCGAGCAACGCCAGAAGGTTATTAACCAATGGACAAGCAAAGTAGAAGCAGCCAAGCAGACATTGCCCGATTTTGATGAAGTCGTTGCATCAAGTGATGTGGTCGTAAATGACGATATTCGTGATGCTATTCTGGAGAGTGATGTAGGGGCGCAAATCCTTTATCACCTAGCTGAAAACGATGAAATTGCTAAAAGAATTGCTAGTTTGTCGCCCAAACAGGCGTTAAGGGAAATTGGAAAGTTGGAGGCAAGGTTTGAGGCTAAAGAGTCTGAAACCGAGAAACCAGCCCCTATTGTTAGAAGTAAAGCACCAGCACCGATTCAACCGATTCGCGGCGGCAAGAACACGCCTGATGTGCCATTAGATTCCAATGGGGTCTTTTTTGGAACAGCAGCGCAATGGAAAGAGCTGCGCAAAGCGGGGAAAATTCGGTAAACCTAATCTTTTTGAAAGCAAAAAATGGCAAATAATCTCTTAACCATTAGCAAGATCACCAACGAAGCGTTGATGGTCTTGGAAAACGAACTGACCTTCACATCTGAAGTTGACCGCAACTATGATGACCAATTCGCCGTTACTGGCGCAAAAATCGGCGCAACCGTTAACGTTCGCCGCCCTGGTCGTTTCATCGGCACAACTGGCCCAGCTCTGAACGTTGAAGACTTCAACGAAACTAGCGTTCCAGTTACCCTGTCAACCCAGTTCCACGTTGATACCCAATTCACTACACAAGATTTGGCTCTGTCTTTGGATATGTTCTCTGACCGTGTGTTGAAGCCCGCAATTGCAGCGATCGCTAATAAGATCGACCGTGATGGCTTGGCTATGGCTACCCTGCAAACTGCCAACATCGTTGGTACTGCTGGCACACCACCCACAGGTTTGATCACTTCTC
>Ga0114975_10000605_pt1 | contig 27074 bp, 22 predicted proteins | sample S_130626_EF_Meta_FD_87031 | JGI IMG/M metagenome (GOLD analysis project Ga0114975, IMG submission 87031) | Freshwater microbial communities from Lake Simoncouche, Canada to study carbon cycling - S_130626_EF_MetaG | ecosystem: Environmental > Aquatic > Freshwater > Lake | place: Lake...
ACTTGAAAAAGATTGCATTGTTATTGGTGCAAATACTCGCGTTGAAATTTGGGATGCAACTTCTTGGAATGAATATCTAGCAGATCGCGAAAAGGGATTTGCCGATGTTTCAGAGGAGGTATTCCCAGGGTTGTTCTAACTCTCTCATTTGTGGCCACCGCCGACCCTTCGAAAATAACGGCGCCCCTTCCCCGGCGCCGCTATAAAACAGATCCGTCGGCCGGCGGTGACCAGAGATGAGAGCACTGCAGTAAAAAGCAATAAATAACTTCGTATGAGTTGAAAGGGGGAGAGAATGAATAACAACGTTGCACATGTTTCAGTGATGCTAGATCGTTGTGTTGATTTACTTACCCCTGCAATTCAAGCCAGTGCTCATCCAGTAGTTGTTGATGCAACTCTTGGCGCAGGTGGTCATACCGAAGCCTTGCTTACCAAGTTCCCGCATTTAACTGTCATCGGTATTGATCGTGATGCAGATTCGCTTGCTGGGGCAAAAAATCGTTTAGCTCCATTTGCCGATCGCCTTCGCACATCCCACGCAACTTTTGATCAGATTAGCGATGTTGTGGCATCCCACGGATTTACAAAAATAGATGGTGCTCTCTTTGATCTAGGAGTTTCATCCATGCAGCTCGATCAAAGCGAGAGAGGCTTTTCTTACTCACACGATGCACCTCTTGATATGCGTATGGATCGCAGCCAGTCACTAACTGCTGGCGAGATTGTTAACTCTTATGAGCCAGGTCAATTAGTGAAGATTTTGCGCACATATGGCGAAGAAAAGTTTGCAACCAGAGTGGTGGAGAGAATTGTTAAAGCCCGTGCGATTGCACCGCTTAACTCAACCTCTCAATTAGCCGATTTGATTAAAGAGGCGATTCCTGCAGCAACTCGTCGCACAGGTGGAAACCCTGCCAAGCGCACTTTCCAGGCACTTCGTATTGAGACTAATGATGAACTTGGAGCGATTACCCGCGCTCTTCCTGCAGCTATGGGGCTACTTGAAATTGGTGCTCGCTTAGTAGTGATGTCCTTTCAATCCCTTGAAGATCGCATCGTTAAAGAGTTGTTCGTTGCATCCACTACCTCTGGCACACCTCGTGGTCTGCCATTTGATCTGCCTGAATTTGCTGCCAAGTTCTCACTAGTTGTACGAGGTAGCGAAACTCCAAGTACTGAAGAACTCAATGACAATCCACGCTCGGCATCTGTTCGTTTGCGTGCTATCGAAAGGGTGGCCGCATAATGGCAATGACAGCATTTGCTCCAGCAATCACGCGCTCACGTGAAATCATTGCAACTAAGACTGCTGAAGTCGCACTCAAACTAGTTCCTAATATCTCAGAGCAGAGCCAAGAAAACCGTAAGTATTTTGCCAAGTTTGTATCAGTCGTAGGCGTCCTTGCATTGATGTTCCTTCTCTTCATCAATACATTGCTAGCACAAGATGCTTTCACGCTCAGTCATTTAAAGCTTGAGGCAAAAATGGTCAGTGACCAACGCGAAGCAATCAATCGTCAGATCGATGGCATTGCAGCGCCTGAGAACTTAGCTAAGGCAGCAACTGCATTGGGTATGAAGCCATCTGAAACCCCGACATTTTTAAGCCTTAATCCACCAGCAACTCCAGCAGAGAGTGTGGACAATGGGTAACTTTTCATTAGCTCATAACCGAATTAGGGCGCTTATCTTTCTATTGGCATTAGCGATGTTCCTATTTGGTTTGCGCCTAGTTCAGGTACAGGCGGTGCAGGCGGGGGATTACCGCATGCGCGCTGTGAATGAAATGGAAAATACAAAATCTCTTCCAGCTCCACGAGGTGACATCACCGACGTTAATGGAGTGGCATTTGCACGTAGCGTTGCAGCAACAAGCATTGTGGTTGATCAGACTCAGATTACAAACCCCGCTCGTGTAGCAAACTTCATCGCCCCTATTCTTGATTTACCTGTTGCCCAAGTCCAAGCCAGCATTACTGGTAAGCGCAAATGGAACATGGTGTATCAAAATGCTAAACCTGCGCTGTGGCAGAAATTGACTCAATCAATTTCTCAGTTCAATTCACAGTACCCAGCAATGAGCCCAGATCGAATTATTGGTTTCTTCCCAGAGCGTGGATACATTCGTGAATATCCTTCAGGCACACTTATCGCCTCTTTAGTTGGTTTTGTTAATCGTGATGGCAAGGGTGCAACCGGACTTGAGTCGAGTATGAATTCTACGATCTCAGGAATTGACGGTAAATACTCATTTGCTAATGGTTATGGGGCAGAAATCCCAGGTTCTCAATCAGAAATCTTCCCGGCCCAAACTGGAACAACCGTTCGCTTAACGGTAGATCGAGATATTCAATGGGTTGCATCACAAGCCATCTCAGATGCTGTTAAAGCTTCTCATGCGATTAGCGGGACTGTAATTGTTATGGATCCAAAGACCGGTGAGATATTGGCTCATGCCACAGCGCCAACATTTAATCCAAACAATACGTCAAAAGTTTCACTCGTTGCCATGCGCAATCCTTCAGTTCAAGATGTCTATGAACCAGGTTCAACTGGCAAGGTAATGACTTTGGCTGCAGCCCTTGAAGAGAAGAAAGTAACTCCAGAAACAGTATTTACGGTTCCTTATGCACTTAAGCGCTCCACCAAGGTTTTTCATGATCACGAAAAGCATGCAACACAGCGCCTAACAACTGCGGGTATTTTGGCAGTATCAAGTAACACAGGATCAATTAAAATTGGTGAGCTTTTATCTCACGACACTTTCTATGACTACTTAACTAAATTTGGAGTTGGTTCAAAAACTGGTTCTGGGCTTCCTGGAGAATCCCGTGGAATCCTGCCTAAAGTAGCTGATTGGTCAGGAACTTCGGCTCCAACAATGGCATTTGGCCAGGGCTATTCACTGACTGCAATGCAAGCTACAAGCATTTTTGCAACAATTGCTAATGATGGTGTTCGAGTTTCACCAACAGTGATTGCAGGAACTCGTGATTCAAGTGGAAATTTCACACCAGCACCAGGTCGCACAAGTCAGCGTGTGATTAGTGCAGAGACTGCCCAAACAATGCGTTTAATGATGGAAAGTGTTGTTTCTGGAAATGGAACTGCGCCAACTGCAGCAATTCCTGGTTATCGCGTGGCGGGTAAGACTGGAACGGCAATGCGCATTGATGACACTTGCGGTTGCTATCGAGGGTATACCGCTTCATTTATTGGATTCGCGCCAGCAGATAAACCGGCATATGTAATCAGCGTGACAATTCAAGATCCAAAGGGATTGCACTGGGGCGGCGCACTGGGTGGGCCGGTATTTAAGAAAGTAATGTCATTTGTTTTACAGTCTCGCCATATCGCACCTACTGGTACAACAATTGTTCCAGTAGCCCTGAATGAGAAAGAATTAGCTATCAAGAAGGCCCAGGATGCAACGGCCAATCACTAGTCACCAGAAAAAACTCTCAGCGCTATGCGCCATAGTTGGTGCGAATTCTGATTCCAAAGATTTAGAAAGCATTGAAGTAAGCGGAATTGCTCAAGCCAGCGATGCTGTGTTGCCTGGTGATCTCTTTATTGCTCTGCCAGGTGAAAAATTTCATGGCTCTGCCTTTGCATCTGATGCCATTTCACGTGGAGCAGTTGCTGTTCTTACAGATGCCCAAGGTGCTAAAGATATAGAAGGCGTTCCAGTTCTTATCTCGACTAACCCTAGGCGAGCAGCTGGAATAGCAAGTGCATGGTTTTACTCCGAGCCAATGCGCGATCTCTACAGTGTTGGTGTCACAGGAACGAATGGCAAAACCACAGTAACAACTTTGCTTCATCAAATTATGACTGCTGCCGGTCGAGATAGCGGATTAATTGGAACTGTTGAAACTCGCATTGGCATTGAGAGCATTTCAAGTAAGAGAACTACCCCTGAGAGCTCTGATTTGCAGGCACTATCTGCGGTCATGCGCGAGCGTCATATGCGCAATCTGATTATGGAAGTTTCAAGCCATGCAATCACCTTAGAGCGAATTCGTGGCAGCCACTTTGCCGTAGTCGGTTTCACAAATCTTTCTCAAGACCACTTAGATTTTCATAAAGACATGGAAGATTACTTTGCTGCTAAAGCAAAGCTATTCACATTTGAGTATGCTGATTTGGCAGTAATTAATCTTGATGATGCTTATGGAAAGCGCCTTGCTGCACAAACAGAGCTACCAGTAGTTACGTTATCGAGATTAGATACATCGGCTACTTGGCACTATGCCTTGATTGCATCTGATTATGTTGGTGCATCTGTTTCGATACGCGGTAGTGGTGGAATCCTCATTGAAGGTAAAACTGTTTTGCATGGTGGCTTTAATTATGACAATCTTTTAATGGCAGTTGCCATTGCAGTTGAAAGTGGAATAGATCCCATTGATATTGCTGCAATATTGCCCACTCTTACCGGGGCAGTTGGTCGCTTGGAGGCTGTGCGCCTTGGACAAAATTTCACTGCCCTTGTTGATTACGCTCACTCACCAGATGCGGTGAAACGAGTTTTAGAAGCAGCAGCAGAAATAGCTGATGGCAAAGTGATTGCAGTCCTTGGTTGTGGGGGAGACCGGGATAAAACTAAGAGAACATTAATGGGTCAAGCACTAGATCAAGGCGCAGATATAGCCATTTACACCAGCGATAACCCACGCTCTGAGAAAGCTGAAGACATTTTAGTTCAGATGGTTTTAGATATAGATGTGGTCCCACCTAGCGAAGTAATTGTTGATAGAGCCCAAGCAATTCGCACAGCAGTCAATTTGGCTCAAGCTGGCGATGTTGTGATGGTTTTAGGTAAAGGGCATGAAAAGGGCCAGGAAATCGGTGGCCAGATTCATGAATTTGATGATCGCATTGAATTAGCAAAAGCGATTGAAGATAAGAAATGATCACTTTAACTGCTGGAGAAATAGCCCTATTGGTTGGTGGGGAGATCTTTTGTGACAAAGATCTACTGGTTTCAAAAGCACCAGTATTTGATTCGCGCCTAGCAACTCCTGGTTGTTTCTTTCTAGCTCTTAAAGGGGAAAACGCTGATGGCCATGAGTTTGCAGCTGATGCTTATCGAAATGGTTCGATGTTCTCCCTAACCTCAGAGCGCATAGATGGTCCTTGCATTGTTGTTACAGATGTCATCGAAGCTTTATCTATTCTGGCTGCTTTTGTGCGAAAGCGCCTAGACAAGTTAATTGTCATTGGTATTACAGGATCGCAAGGAAAGACAAGTACTAAAGATCTCTTAACTCATATGTTGGGCGCTGTTGGTCCAACTGTTGCACCAGCAGGTTCATTTAATAATGATTTAGGTCTTCCAATTACCTTGCTTCAATGTGATGACCGCACACGTTTTTGTATTCTTGAAATGGGTGCACGTCATATGGGCGATATTGCTCGCTTATGTGAGATCGCAAAACCAAACATTGGTGTTGTCCTAACAGTTGGAACTGCTCATATTGGCGAGTTCGGATCTCGTGAGGTGATTGCTCAGACAAAAGGCGAACTCATCGCATCACTTGAAAAAGAGGGTATTGCAATCTTGGGTACTTATGATGAGTTCACACCCAAGATGGCCTCTCTTCATCAAGGTCAGGTAATTCTCTTTGGTGAAAAAGCAGATACTCAAGTAAGAGCTGCAGATGTTGAAATGAGAGAAGGGCGACCACATTTTGATTTAGTAACACCAGCTGGGCGAGATGCTGTTGGAATGCGTGCAGTAGGTGCACACCAAGTCTCAAATGCTCTTGCAGTTGCTGCAGTGGGAACTGCTCTTTCACTGCCATTAGAGTTAATCGCTAGCTCCTTATCAACTGCTGAAATATCAAGTAAATGGCGTATGGAACTCCATGAGAGCGCTGATTTACTCATCATTAACGATTCTTATAACGCTAACCCAGAATCTATGAGTGCGGCTTTGCGTTCTCTCGTGCTCTTTGCGCAAGAGCGCGGTGGCTCGGCATGGGCATTTGTTGGAAAGATGAATGAACTTGGTCAGACACAGGCACCGCAGAGCGCTGCAATAGGCGCCCTTGCGGTTGAATTAGGAATTGATCATTTAGTTGAAATCAATGCTCCTGAGTACGGAGAACCCGTTGGTGAAATGGTTGTTCACCAACGCCCAACCATTGAGTCAGCTCTTGATTTAGTGGACTTCTTCGCACCTGGCGATGTTGTTTTAGTGAAAGCATCTAGATCACAGGGTTTTGAGGTTCTCGCAGAATCACTAGAACGTGCCTGGAAAGAAAAGAGTGGAGTGGATTCATGAGACAGATCCTTATCGCAGGAGCTTTTGCTCTCGCCTTTGCCCTCTTTGGTACCAAGGTATTGATTCGAATTCTTGCCGCACGTGGATATGGTCAAATCATTCGCGACGATGGTCCATCGACACATAAGACCAAGCACGGTACGCCGACTATGGGCGGAATCATCTTTATTCTTGCAGCAATTTTTGGTTATCTGATGGCACACCTTCTTTCTGGAAATCCAATGACAGCATCGGCCTTATTAGTTATTGCTTTGGTCATGGGTTTAGGTTTTGTTGGATTCCTTGATGATTGGCTCAAAGTTTCACGCCAAAACTCTCGTGGCCTTAAAGGCCGCTATAAGTTGCTGGCACAAGCAGGTATAGCTGGTGTCTTTGGCTATGGCGGTCTGCAATTCGCCGATCAGAATCAACTCACTCCAATTTCGCAGTACCTATCAACTGTTAAAGAAACCTCGATTTATTTAGGGATGGGTTTAGTAATTGCTTTTGTCATTTTGATGGTCATGTCAGCAAGTAATGGCGTGAACTTAACTGATGGTCTAGATGGTTTAGCAACTGGTGCAACGATTATGACCTTCTTAGCATTTGTATTGATTGGGGTGTGGGAGTTTGGTCAAAGTTGTGCAATCGGTGCAATAACAACCAGTAATTGCTACCAAGTTCGTGACCCACTTGATTTAGCGGTTCTGGCTGCAGCTTTTGCTGGTGGTTGTACAGGTTTCCTTTGGTGGAACACCGCACCAGCCAAAATCATCATGGGTGACACTGGTTCTCTAGCCCTAGGAGCTGCTATTGCCGGCTTTGCAACAACTCTTCGTGTTGAGCTGCTGTTAATTCCACTAGGTGGGCTTTTTGTTATCGTCACTATGTCAGTAGTAATTCAGACTCTCTATTTCAAGATCAGTGGGGGTAAGCGAGTCTTTCGTATGGCCCCACTACATCATCACTTTGAATTAAAAGGATGGGCGGAGATAACTGTTGTTATCCGTTTCTGGATTATTGCTGGACTCAGTGTTGCAGGTGGACTAGGTCTGTTTTATGCACAGTGGGTAGCTAAGTAATAACCATGCCACTTTCTTTTGATGGTCAGAGAATTCTCATTCTTGGAGCAGGTGTTACGGGAAATGCTGTTGCCCAATCACTTACAAAAAGAGGGGCAGTTGTAAGTATTGCTGATGAGAATTTAGCCGCGAAATCAGAGCACCGAGTTTTTGAGATCAAAGACGTTGTAATCAATGATTTTGATTGCGTAGTTGTTTCACCGGGTTGGCGCCACGATCACGTCCTTGTTGTTGCAGCAATAAATGCTGGTCTACCTCTGCTCAATGAAGTGGATATTGCATGGCAGATCAAGAGCGAGATTGCACCTACCCAAAAGTGGCTAGCGCTCACTGGAACTAATGGCAAGACAACCACCGTAGAAATGGTCGCTGCAATGTTAAAGCGCGGTGGGCTAAAGGCAACGGCATGTGGCAATGTTGGCGAGACTGTTATTGAAGTTGTGGATCGCAGCGATGCATTTGAAGTGCTAGTCCTTGAGCTTTCTTCATTTCAACTTCACTGGTCAAAGCAGGCACAGTTTGTGGCAGGTGCAATTCTTAACATTGCTGATGATCACATAGATTGGCATGGAAGCTTTGATGAGTATGCAAAAGCTAAGCTGAGCATCCTAGATCGTGCAACCACTGCGGTGTTAAACGCCGATGATGGCGAAATCGTGAAAAGAACAAGCCATTGGCAAGGGAGAAAAGTTTTTTATAGTTTAGATACTCCAGCGCCAGGTGAAATCGGGTTAGTTGAGGAACTCTTAGTCGATCGGGCTTTTGTGCAAGACCCCCAAGAAGCTTCTATGTTTGCTGAGTTAGCAGATGTGAAACCAACCATTCCGCATAATGTTTCAAACACACTGGCAGCGGCAGCACTTGCCCGAACTGTTGGTGTTTCCCATGAGGACATTCGAAGTGCAATCAAGGATTTCAGACCAGGTCGCCACCGAATTGAAACCATATATTCGGCCAATTCAATTAATTGGGTTGATGATTCCAAAGCAACTAACCCGCACGCAGCAGCGGCATCACTTCTCTCACATGAATCAGTTGTTTGGATAGCTGGGGGATTAGCTAAAGGGGCAGCGATGGAAGAGTTAGTTGAGCGCACTGCCAAGCGGATAAAGGCAGCAATCCTTATTGGAACAGATCGAGGGCTAATTGAAGCTGCACTCATTAAATTCTGCCCTCAAGTTCCACGTGTACTTATTGATGGTGATTCATCTGAAGAGTTAATGGAAAAGGTGGTAGTGGCTGCTCAGGGCTTTGCTCAATCTGGCGATACGGTTCTTTTGGCACCGGCATGCGCGTCGATGGATCAATTCATCTCCTATGCCGATCGCGGCGATCGTTTCGCAGCAGCAGTTAAAAAGGTCGTGAGTCAGTGAAAACACAGAATCGCAGCAATCTATTCACTCGACCAATCAATCTTTACTACATGCTTGTTGGAAGCACGTTGGCGTTAAGTATTTTTGGTCTGATTATGGTTTTTTCTGCTTCATCGATTTACTCCCTTGAAAACAAGGGCTCCACCTGGGCAATTCTCTTTCGTCAATTAATCTTCTTAGTTGTCGCAATTCCAATGGCGTGGGCGCTCTCACGTTTCTCCCTCACTCGCTGGAAATTGATAGCTCGATTTGGTGTCCTGGCGTCAGTGGGATTACTCGCCGTTGTGCAAGTGCCAGGAGTTGGTAAAAGTGTGAATGGAAATCACAACTGGATTTCACTTGGCTTTGTCGATGTGCAACCCAGCGAAATTGCAAAGTTCCTCATGATCTTGTGGGCAGGTTCAATTCTGGCTAAACGAGAGCGGGCAGGAGATATACAAGCAAACGTTCTCAAACTGATTGCACCAGCATTTTTACTCTGTATTTTGCTGGTCCTAGTAGGAAAAGATTTAGGAACTGCCTCTGTATTCGCTTTTGTTTTAGCAGGAATGCTGTGGGTATCTGGAGTGCATCTGAAGCTCTTTGCAGCTATTTCAGCTGTGGGCTTTTTAGGAATTGCAGCGTTGATTATTTCGGCCCCATATCGTGTTGCACGCTTTTCTGTTTTCCTTAATCCATTTGCTGAAGAACAATACAAATCAGTGGGTTGGCAGCCAGCGCACAGCCTTCTAGGTCTAGCTAGCGGTGGTTTGTTTGGTGTGGGACTTGGTGCAAGCCGCCAAAAGTGGGGAAATCTTCCTGAAGCCCATACTGACTTTATCTTTTCAGTTATAGGTGAAGAGCTGGGTCTTTTTGGAACTCTTGCAACTTTGTTATTACTCTCAACACTATTGTTTTCAATATTTAAAATTGCCCTCCGCACGCAAGACCCTATGGTGCGATATGTCTGTTCTGGCATCGGATGCTGGATAGGTATTCAAACTGTCCTTAATATCGGCTCTGCAATCAGCGTTCTTCCAGTGGTGGGTGTAACTTTGCCACTACTTTCCTATGGAGGTTCGGCCTTGATTGCTAATTATATGGGAATCGCTTTTGTAATCGGTGCAGCTCGTAGAGATCCTGCGATATATCAAGAGTTAGAAAAAACAGGATTACCGAAATGGCTGCGATAGTTCTTGCTGGCGGTGGCACCGCCGGCCATATAGAACCGGCGTTGGCTGTGGCACGAGTATGGAAGAGTCAGAATCCCAATGATCAGATAAGTTTTTTAGGAACTTCACAAGGATTAGAAAACACTCTAATTCCAGCTGCAGGCTTTAGCGTCAGCAACATTCCAAAGGTAAGAATCTCAAGAACACCCTCACTGACCTGGGCCAGAATCCCGCTCGAACTTGTTGCCTCAGTAAAGGCCTGTCATGGATTACTAAAAGGCTCTGATTTGCTCATCGGCTTTGGTGGTTATGTCAGTGCTCCTGCATACATCGCTGCACGAATTCTTGGCGTGCCAACAGTTATTCATGAAGCAAATGCCAAACCTGGTTGGGCAAATCGACTCGGTGCACTCTTCACACCCTATTTAGCAGCTGCCCATGGAGTGAACACAGCAATGTTTAGCGATGCTCTCATTACTGGCTTGCCGCTTCGAAGTGATGTGGCAGATGCTTTAAAGCTCGCTGGTGATGACTGGAAGAGGGCGCGATCAGAAGCCAAAGTGCGCTTGGGATTTGATCCATCACAGCCATTGGTTTTTATCATGGGCGGTTCGCAAGGCTCTGTTGCGATCAATAACATAATTGAAAAATCAGTTCCAACCCTTTCAAAAAAGGGGATTGCAATCATGCATTCAGTGGGTCGCGCTAATGTATTGCCCGCTGCCACTGATCTTTATCGCCCAGTTGCATATGTAGATCAAATGGCAGATGCCTACTTAGCCGCCGACCTAATCATTGCCCGCAGTGGGGCAGTTACATGCGCTGAGTTCAGAGCACTTGGACGCTACGCTCTTTTTGTGCCGCTACCCATTGGAAATGGAGAACAGTTCCATAATGCTCGTGGGTTAGTTGCAGATGGGCGTGCTGAAGTAATTGATCAAAAGGAATTCACAATTTCATATTTAGAAACCCATATTGATGCACTTCTCAAATCCAGTAGTGCAGCCACCTTAGAAGGTTCAGCAGTTGATGCCGATGCAGCCTTAAAGATTGCAGCTTTGGGACTACACGCCTTGGAGTCACGATGAATAAGCCGACTCTGCAATCACTCATTGGCAAACGAGTCCATTTCATAGGTATTGGTGGAGCTGGGATGAGCGGTTTGGCTCGAATCTCACTTTCTCACGGGATTAGTGTGAGTGGATCAGATGCTAAGGATTCATCGGTAGTAAAAGCTCTACAAGCTTTAGGTGCAACAATTGCAACTGCGCATAGTGCCAACAATGTTGATGGAGCTGACTTAGTTGTTTATTCAACTGCGATTTCAACTTCTAATCCAGAGCTGGTGCGGGCACAAGAGTTAAAGCTCAGCACCCTCACCCGCGCCGCCGCACTTTCAATTTTGATGTCTGAATCTAAAAGCATTGCTGTGGCAGGTACTCATGGAAAGACCACAACTTCATCCATGATGGCAGTTGCACTTCAAGCGTGTGGAGCAGATCCTTCCTTTGCAATTGGCGGAACAATCACCGCCTCAGGTTCTAATGCTCATCGCGGCACTGGCGAAATCTTTGTAGCAGAGGCCGATGAATCTGATGGTTCATTTGTTGAATACCATCCATTTGCAGCGATTGTGACAAATGTTGAACACGATCACGTTGATTTCTTTGCAACCCCAGAGGATGTGGCACAAGCTTTTCTAGATTTTGCAGCAACTATTAATAGCGATGGCTTCCTCACTTATTGCGAAGATGATTTAGGCGCTAAGGCATTAGCGTCAACTGTGAAAACATGCGCATTAATCTCTTATGGAATTGATGAGAATTGCGATCTGCGAATAGATTCAATTGAGTTAGAGGCTATGGGCTCAAGAGCACGTGCAATTTGGCGGGGTAAAGTTGTTGGTTTCATTGAGCTTCAGGTGCCTGGACATCACAACCTACTCAATGCCGCAGCAGTATTGGCTACAGGGTTAAATCTGGGCTTTCCTGCACCTGAATTGCTAACGGGATTAGCTGTTTTTAGGGGGACAGGTCGCCGCTTTGAACTTAAAGGAACTGTGCATGGAATTAGAGTCATTGATGACTACGGACATCACCCAACTGAAATCGATGTCACGCTAAAGGCGGCTCGTCGCTTTGCAGGTGATGGACGTTTAATAGTTATCTTCCAGCCACATCGCTATTCTCGAACCAAAGCATTTTCTGCCCAGTTTGCAAAAGTGCTCGATATGGCTGATCGCGCAATAGTTCTTGAGGTGTATGCAGCCAGTGAAAAACCTATAGCAGGCGTCACATCACGCTTAATCACCGATGCGATGAGCCATGGTGAGTACATTCCAAATTTCATCGAGGTAACAGATTCAGTCATAGATTCGGCAGAGCCACAAGATGTGATCATTACTTTGGGAGCTGGAGATGTCAGCTCTCTTGCGCCCATCATCGTTGATGGATTAAGCCGTCGCTTCGGATAAATGAAAAACAAACGCCTGATTGCCCTTGCTACTGTAATCGTTTTGGGTCTTGCCTCTTATGCACTTGGTTGGTCAACGCTCTTCACAGTTAGCTCAGTAGAAGTCACAGGCACTGATCAATTCTTGCCGCAGAATGTGAAAGTGGGAGAAAAACTTGCACGGGTAGAACCTCGGGCAGTGGCTGCAACGTATGAAAAATTTGCCTTTGTGCAAGATGCACAAGTGAGTCGCAATTGGATATCTGGCAAAGTAACAATTTCTATTACAACAAGAACACCTGTAGCCATTTTCAATAATCAAGCGATAGATGATTCTGGTAAAGCCTTTGTGGTGAAGGGCAACGTGCCTGCAGCTTTGCCACAGATTCAGGCTGGCAATGTTGAAACAGCTGTCACGGCTGTGGAATTTCTGACCTCATTGCCAGATGAGATTAGGTCAGATCTTAAGGTTCTCAAGGTTCGAAGCACCGGAGCCTATGTCTTGGAGGTTGACATTGAGGGTAGGAATGTTGAAGTTCGTTGGGGACTTGCAACAGATAATGAGTTAAAAGCTAAGGTTTATAAGGCTTTATTGGCACAACCAGAAAATGCAAAGTTGAAGCGGATGGATCTGTCTGCACCACATGCACCAATTGTTAAATAAAGTTTTTGCACGACACAATAAATAAATCATGTCGGTGTTTGATTAAGAGCCTTACTCACTTTACGTTCGCCTTATAGAAAACGTTGAATTATAAGGCTCAAGTAGAGGTTTATGGTTCCCAAGGAGGATACAAGTGGCTTCACCGCAGAATTATTTAGCAGTCATCAAAGTTGTTGGTATTGGTGGCGGTGGAGTAAATGCAATCAATCGCATGATTGATGTTGGACTCAAAGGTGTTGAGTTCATTGCAATTAATACAGATGCACAGCATTTATTAATGAGTGATGCAGATGTGAAATTAGATATTGGTAGAAAAACAACACGTGGTCTTGGCGCTGGTATGGATCCAGATAAGGGACGTGAAGCTGCCCTTGATCACGCAGATGACATTGAAGAAATCTTGCGCGGTGCAGATATGGTTTTTGTTACTGCAGGTGAAGGTGGCGGAACTGGAACAGGTGCAGCCCCTGTTGTTGCAAAGATTGCAAAAGACATTGGCGCATTAACTATCGGTGTTGTAACTCGTCCATTCTCATTTGAAGCAAAACTTCGTTCAGCTCAAGCCGATGTTGGAATTGAAGCACTACGTGCAGAAGTTGATACGTTAATTGTTATTCCAAATGATCGCCTGCTTGCGATTTCAGATCGCACCATTACTTTGGCTGATGCATTCAAGAGTGCAGACCAAGTTCTACTCTCAGGTGTTCAAGGCATTACCGAAATCATCACTCAGCCAGGTCTTATTAACTTGGACTTTGCTGATGTCAAGGCAGTTATGTCAGGAGCAGGTTCTGCATTAATGGGAATCGGTTCTGCTCGCGGAGAAAATCGCGCACTACGTGCTGCAGAGCTAGCAATCTCTTCGCCACTTCTAGAAGCATCTATCGATGGAGCCATGGGCGTCTTGCTCTCTGTTTCTGGTGGATCAGATCTTGGTTTGTTTGAAGTTAATGAGGCGTGCGAGCTAGTTCAATCTGCAGTGCACCCAAATGCCAAGTTCATTTTTGGTACAACTATTGATGATGCTCTCGGTGATGAAGTTCGTATCACTGTGGTTGCAGCTGGCTTTGAAGGTGGAGAACCTCGCAAGGTTGTCACACCAGTTATTGATGCTGCTACCTTAGGTGGGGTCGCAAATCCGATTCCGAGCAATGACCCAATTTCAGTTGCACTTGATTTAGATTCTGAATCAACTCCACGTCGCCGAGTTACTTTTGAAGAGCTTGTGGCTGAGGATGAGATCGACGTTCCTGACTTTATGAAGTAAGGGCAATTGCCTAGCGTTTTTACTACTAGGCGCAATGGCGCAAGCCTTGCGCCCTATGAGTCATTGAACTTAGCTGCGCATGTGGGCGATAGCCCTGAAACTGTTGCCTTTAATCGTCAGCTCTTAGCAAAGATGACAGGTCCTACCCAGTTTATGAATCAAGTTCATGGGGATGAAGTTGTCGAAGTAAAAAGCATTATTGAAGACCCAACGTGTGATGCCCTCATTACTACTGTTCCTGGAATTGCTCTGGCTGTCATGGTGGCAGATTGCATCCCACTGTTGCTCTCATCTGCAGCCGTTGTTGGGGCAGTGCATGTTGGCCGGCGTGGATTAATGAATTCAGTTGCAGTAAAGACGATTGAATCGATGCGAAAACTAGGTGCAGCTTCGATACATGCCCAGTTAGGTCCATCGATTTGCGGTCGGTGCTACGAAGTTCCGCAGAGTTTAGCCGACGAAGTAATTTCCAAGCATCCAGCTGCTTCCTCTTTAACGAATCAATTAACGCCAGCATTAGATTTACCCAGAGCCTTAATAGCCCAATTAGTTGCCAATGATGTTAGCTATGAAGCATCAGCGATTTGTACTCTTGAAAATGATGAGTATTTTTCCTATCGTCGCCATAACATTACGGGTAGAAATGCAGGTGTGGTGTGGCTGTAGATCGCAAAAGTGAGATAGCAGCAAATTTAGCCTCAGTTCAAGAGCAGATATCAAAGGCTGCCAAGAATGCAGGTAGGTCACTTGATGAGATAACCCTTATTGCCGTTACTAAGACTTTTCCAGCAAGTGATGTTGAGATTCTGAGAGATTTAGGAATCACCAACTTTGGCGAAAATCGAGATTCAGATGCAGCGCCAAAGGCTGGGATGGTTGCTGGAACTTGGCATTTTCAAGGACAGATTCAGAGTAATAAGTTGAAATCAATTACCACTTGGGCCAACGTTATTCATTCATTGGATGAAATTCGACATTTTGAATTCATTGAGAAAAACGCCCTCCACCCTTTAGATATTTTCTGCCAGGTTTCACTCGATGGCTCAGAAGGGCGTGGGGGAGTTGGGGAGAAAAACCTGTATGAGTTGGCGCAGGCTATTGAAAAATCTGCCACCCACAGACTTCAAGGACTCATGGCCGTTGCCCCTCTAGGTGCTGATCCAGATGATGCATTTTCGAAATTATCAGCGATACATAAGGCTTTTTTGGCCGATTTTCCAAAGGCGAATAAATTATCGGCTGGCATGAGTGGGGATTTCACAGAGGCAATTGCCTACGGTGCGACACATATTCGCATAGGCAGTTCAATCCTGGGTTCACGCTAGGGCTGCAGGTACCGTTTACCTATGGCTAATGCACTCAAGCGCGTCGCGAACTACTTAGGTTTGATGGACGACCCAGAATTCGATACACCAATTGCTACTTCAACTGCGGCAGTAACAACTTCAAGTGATGTGCGCATCAAACCGCGCACGCCTCGTCCAGTTACTTCAGTAGTTACTTCATCATCAGTAGAAGTTGCACCGCAATTAGATTTACCAGTCCTAGATCGCATCATCACATTGCACCCACGTTTTTATAATGAGGCCCGCACAATTGGTGAGCACTTTCGTTTAGGTAATCCAGTAATCATTAACTTGACCGACATGGATGAATCAGAGCACAAGCGTTTAGTTGATTTTGCAAGTGGACTCGCATTTGGTTTGCACGGAACAATTGAACGAGTGACAAAGAAAGTATTTCTCTTGTCTCCAGCAAATGTTTCAATCGATGTTGAAGACAAGTCAGCTGCTGCACAAGCAAGTTTCTTTAATCAGAGCTGATCTAAGTGCGCATCGGAGCGTTATTAGCTAACGTCCTGCAGTTATTTCTTTTTGCGCTACTTGCACGGCTAATCCTGGATTATGTGCGAATGTTTGCACGCAACTGGCGGCCAAAAGGAATTGGTCTCATGCTTGTTGAACTCGTTTATGGCATCACCGATAAACCAATGCGCTTTGTTGGCCGCTATATCCCACCACTACGTTTGGGAGCAGTCAGCCTAGATTTAAGTTTCATTGTTCTCTTTTTTGGAGTTCAATTACTGATGGGGCTGGTTAGCTCGCTTTAGTAAGTTTGAGCGCAATTCCAAGTTCATTATCTTCAATTTCTAGTGAAGAATCTTGAACCATGGAAAGAGCTAGTACTTCATCCTTAATGTGTGCTTCATCGCTGGCAATAGCAGCAGCAATTTGTGTACTGGCATTCCATTTCACATCTATGCGATCTGAAATTTCAAAGCCGTCACTCTTTCTGCGCTCTTGAATGGCGCGAATAACTTCACGCACATGCCCAGCAGCGATAAGGGCAGGGGTGAGTTCTAGATCAAGGGCCACGCTCTCACCCTCATGAGAGGCAACCATCCAGCCGCTCTTAGGTACCTCTGTCACAACTAAGTCTTCCAGAGCAATTTCCCACATACCTAGCTGTGTTGTTCCAGCAGCACGAAGGGTTTTCACAAGGGCTGTTGCATCACTAGCAGAAATTGCCTTAGCAATCTCTTGCACCGCTCCACCAAATTTAGCACCAAGAGATTTGAAGTTAGCTTTAACTGAGATATCCACTAAGTCTCCATCGGCATTGGCGATATCTTGCAAATCAATCACATTGAGTTCATCTGCAATTTGCTCACGCATCTGTTCCGGTAGTGCCGCCCATCCACTTGCTGCGATTAATGCACGGCCCAGTGGTTGGCGAATCTTTATGCCAGATTCAGCGCGTGATGCACGACCGAGTTCAACAATACGACGTGTGAGTGCCACTTGCTTTCCTAGCTCTCGATTAATCACTGTTGCATCTGCAACCGGGAAATCAGATAGATGCACTGAAGCAACTGCCGATGAATCTGCAGGAATAACTAACTCTTGCCACACTTGTTCGGTAATAAATGGCACCATAGGAGAGAGAAGCTGAGTAAGAGTTACCAAGCATTCATGGAGGGTTGAAAGAGCGCTGACATCGCCATCCCAGAACCTGCGTCGTGATCGGCGCACATACCAGTTCGAAAGATCATCGATAAATCTAGCTAATGCACGGCCTGCAACCTGTGAATCAAAATCAGTGAGGGCAGAATCTACTTCTTCAATCAATAAATTGAGTTCAGAGATTATCCAGCGGTCCATCAATGGACGATCGGCAACTTTTGTGCGCTGGCTTAATTCAAAATTGGAAGCATTTGCATAGAGAGCGTGGAAAGAAACAGTGTTCCAGTAAGTCAGAAGAGTCTTGCGAACAACTTCATTAATAGCATCATGGCCAACACGACGCGCTGCCCATGGTGAACCTGCAGCCAACATGTACCAACGAACGGCATCTGCGCCATGTTGATCCATAAGGGCCATTGGCTCTAAAACATTGCCTACGTGCTTACTCATTTTGCGGCCATCTTTATCCAAGATATGTCCAAGACAAAGAACTGTCTTGTAGGAGGATTTATCAAAGACTAAGGTTCCAATTGTCATTAGTGTGTAGAACCAGCCACGAGTTTGATCGATAGCTTCGCAAATGAAGTCAGCAGGATAAGACTCTTTAAACTTTTCAACAGAGCCTGCCTTATGTGGGTATCCCCATTGAGCAAATGGCATTGCGCCCGAGTCATACCAACAATCGATAACTTCAGGAACGCGCACCATTGTGGAATCACACTCTGCACATGCAAATGTAATGTCATCAACAAATGGGCGGTGTGGATCAAGATTTGAAAGTTCTTGGCCGGCAAGGGTTCCTAACTCGGCTAAGGAGTCAACACAGATCTCGTGCTTATTTTCACAGCGCCAAATAGGCAGGGGAGTTCCCCAATAACGATTACGAGAAAGTGCCCAGTCAATATTGTTGTTGAGCCAATCACCGTATCGGCCTTCTTTAATAGTCTCTGGATGCCAATCAGTTGATGCGTTTTCGCGAAGCAAGGCATCTTTGATTGAAGTTGTGCGGATATACCAAGAAGGTTGCGCGTAATACATCAGCGGTGTGTGACAGCGCCAGCAATGAGGGTACGTATGCTCATATGGTTGGTGCTTATAGAGAACGCCACGCGCCTTTAACTCTTTTACTAATAGCTTGTCAGCTTCTTTAAAGAAGATTCCACCCACAACTTCGACTTCTGCAAGGAAGTGACCATCAGGTGCGATGGGATTAACAACAGGTAGTCCATAAGCACGGCACACCGCTAAATCATCTGCGCCAAATGCTGGAGATTGGTGAACTAGTCCAGTTCCATCTTCAGTGGTGACATATGTTGCAAGAACAACGTAATGCGCATCAGGAATTTCTACGAAATCAAATGGGCGCTTATATGTTGTTCGCTCAAGTGATTTTCCAAGCATTTTCTTCAAAATCTTCTTCTCGCCCTTAACGCTCTCTAGTAACGCCTCAGCTACAACAAGCACTTCGCTGACTTCATCGACAGTAACTTCAACAGCCACATAATCCACTTCTGGATGAACTGCAATTGCGGTGTTTGAAACCAAAGTCCACGGAGTTGTTGTCCAAACTAGAAAACTAGCGTTGAGTGCGACCAAATCACCGGAAGTAATTGGAAAGCGAACATAGACCGAAGGATCTGTGACGGTTTCATACCCTTGTGCTAATTCATGGTCTGAGAGTCCAGTTCCACAACGCGGGCAATATGGTGCTACGCGATGGTCTTGAACAAGTAATCCCTTTTTCCAGATTTCTTTAAGTGACCACCACACGCTCTCTACATATTCAGGTGACATGGTCCAATACGCTTCGTCGAAATCAACCCAGAAGCCCATGCGATGAGTCATATCTGCAAATGCACCAACATGTCGTTGCACTGATTCACGGCACTTGTCATTAAATGCTGCAATTCCATATTTTTCGATATCGCCTTTGCCGGCAAAGCCCAGTTCTTTTTCAACAGCGATTTCAACTGGCAAACCATGACAGTCCCAACCAGCTTTGCGGATTACATGCTTTCCCTTCATTGTGTGAAAGCGTGGAAAGACATCCTTAAATACACGTGCTTCAATATGGTGAGCTCCTGGCATTCCATTTGCAGTTGGTGGGCCTTCATAAAACATCCATGCAGGAGCGCCTTCACGGGCAGCAAGTGTTTTTTCGAAAATCTCGTTATCGCGCCAGAACTTTAAAATCGTGTGTTCGACGGCAGGCAGATCAACAGCTGCTGGAATTGCGCGAAACGACATAAAAAATCCTCCACGAGTAGGAAAACAACTCTGGAGGGACGTGATCTGCTGGTGCAGATCTCGCGGTACCACCCGCCTTGCGTGAAATTCACGCCACTTCACTTTTCTATCCGCGGCTAGTTCTAGATGGTTTTCACCATTTCTTCTAGCAAACTCGTGAGGTGATGGCCCCGTCAATGCTCATATGCGGTAGTGGGGCAATCCTATCGCCTAGTTAAGCCAAAATATGCCCGTGGCTAATTGGTAACAGCCCCTTAAGGGCATTAAGGTTCGCGACATGCCTAAGAAGCCGGTTAAGAAAGCAGCAGCCAAAAAGGCTCCTGCCAAAAAGGCTCCTGCGAAGAAGAAGCTAGCTAAGAAAGCTCCGGCTAAAAAAGCGCCAGCGAAAAAGGCGCCAGTCAAGAAAGCAGTTGCCAAAAAGGCTCCTGCAAAGAAGGCACCAGCCAAGAAAGCAGCGGTAAAGAGCATTCCAGTTAAAAAAGCACCAGGTAAGCCATTTCCATCAAAGACAACTCTGACTGTTGATGAAAAATCTCAAACTGTTTCAGTCTCAACAATTTCTGCGCCCGTTGCTGCCCCTGTTGTAGAAGAGCGCCGATTGGTCATGCCACCGCCACCACGTCCAGCTAAGAGCGGCAAGAAAGTTGCACCACTGAAGCCAATTAAAGTGGCTCCAACACCAATTGTTGTCAGTGAGAGTGAATCACCATGGACTGCAGCTGAGCTTAAAAGTATTCGTACCGAGATTTCAAAAGAGTTAGCTCGCCTGCGCGTTGAACTTGAGAAGGTTGAAGTAGAGATGGATTCTCTAATTCAAGAATCAGGTGAAGGTGCTGGAGATGATCAAGCAGATGCTGGAACAAAAACATTTGAACGCGAACATGAGATGTCACTTGTCATTAATGCCCGAGACATGGTTTTACAAACAGAGCGCGCCTTGGATCGAATTGACTCTAAGACCTATGGAAACTGCGAAGAATGCGGAAGTGCAATTGGTAAGGCCCGTTTACAAGTATTCCCTCGGGCCACTTTGTGCATGATCTGCAAGCAGAAGGAAGAACGGCGCTAGCAGTGCGCGTGTGGCGCACACTCTTAGGTGTTGCCTGGCTTATCTGGCTTGCAGATTTAGCTACCAAAATCTGGGCAGTGGAATATCTCTCCCACCGTGGTCCAGTAAAGATTCTCGGCTCACTTTTCCAACTTAACTTTATTCGAAACTCTGGTGCTGCCTTTTCATTTGCACCTGGGGCAACTTTGCTTCTCTCGTTTTTCGGAATTGCCGTATTGATCGCAATTGCTTATTACGCCCCTTCACTAACTTCAAAGGGCTGGGCGCTTGTTTTGGGCCTAGTAATGGGCGGAGTTTTAGGAAATATGACAGACCGTATTTTCAGAGACCCGGGATTGCTGCGTGGCCATGTAATCGATTGGATGCAACTGCCACATTGGCCTATATTCAATATTGCAGATACTGCAATCGTGGTCGCTGCCTTAATTTCGGTTGTTTTAACAGCGCGCAATATCCCGCCTATTAAAAAAGAAGAGTTGATATGAGCAATCGAGAACAACGCACACTCTCAGTGCCAGAAGGTGTTGCCGGGGAGCGAATCGATAGTGCTCTAACCCGTGTGCTGGGCCTTTCCCGCACAGCAGTCGTCAAGCTTCTAGAAGATGGCGATATCACCACTTCTGGAAAAGCCATGGCTAAATCTGATCGTGTGAGTGCAAACCAAGTTATCGAAGTATTAATGCCAGCTCCTATAAATCAAGATCCAATTCCTCTAACACCCCTAGAGGGCCTCACAATTGTTTATGACGATGATGCAATTGTTGTTATAGATAAGCCGGTCGGATGTGCTGCTCATCCAAGTCCGGGATGGACAGGTCCAACAGTTGTTGGTGCACTAATGGCAGCGGGATATTCAATTTCAACTAGTGGCGCGGCAGAGCGACAGGGAATAGTCCATCGTTTAGATGTTGGCACTAGTGGATTAATGATTGTTGCAAAGAGTGATCGAGCTTTTACTGTTCTTAAAGATGCTTTTAGAAATCGCACTGTTGACAAGATTTATCATGCACTGATTCAAGGACATATGGATCCAACCACCGGAACTATCGATGCACCCATTGATCGACATCCAAAAGAGGACCATCGTTTCGCAGTAGTGGCCACGGGTAAAGACTCGATCACTCACTATGAAGTCATTGATTTTTACCGCGGGGTTTCCTTGGTTAAAGTTGAATTAGAAACTGGGCGCACTCACCAAATCCGTGTTCATTTCTCAGCACTAAACCATCCACTGGTTGGCGACACTACGTATGGGGCTGATCCGGTTTTGGCAAAATCTCTAGAGATGAGACGGCCTTGGCTACATGCCAAGGAGCTCGTGTTCGACCATCCAATTACCGGTGAGCATCTGAGTTTTAGTGCTCCATACCCAGCCGATCTCACACGCTCATTAGCGTTGCTATCTGATGCAGTTCTGCCTTAAGTAATAATCTACGACCACCATGACTTCTGAGAATTTCGTACACCTGCACGTCCATACCGAGTATTCAATGCTCGATGGGGCAGCACGCGTTCCCGATTTAATGCAAGAAGTTGCAAGACAAGGCATGCCTGCAATTGCAATGACAGATCATGGAAATGTATTTGGCGCTTATGAGTTTTATAAGCAGGCGAAAAAAGCTGGTATTAAACCAATTATTGGAATTGAAGCCTACGTTGCCCCTGAATCCCGCTTTGATAAAAAGAGGGTGCAGTGGGCTAGCGGTGGTGAAGATGATGTTTCAGGTGGTGGTGCTTACACGCACATGACTATTTTGGCCGAAAATAATGTTGGTCTAGGAAATCTCTTTCGCTTGTCCTCACTTGCATCCCTTGAAGGTTATTACTACAAGCCCCGTATGGATCGAGAACTCCTTGCTCAATACTCCAAAGGTCTCATTGCAACAACTGGTTGTCCGGGTGGCGAGATTCAAACTCGTTTGCGTATGGGTGCATATAAAGAGGCAATCAAGGCCGCCAGTGACTACCGAGATATTTTTGGTGAAGGCAATTTCTTTTTGGAGATCATGGATCATGGGATAGAGATTGAAACCCGTGTAAAGGATGACTTGCTTAAACTCGGAAAAGAGTTAGGTCTGCCCTTTCTTGCAACTAATGATTTGCACTACACGTTACAAGCAGACTCAGGTGCACACGAAGCACTGCTCTGCGTTCAATCAGGCTCCACACTGGCAGATCCCAAGAGATTCAAATTTGATAACGACTCTTTCTATGTCAAGACTCCGGCGCAGATGCGAGAGCTCTTTAAAGACATTCCAGAGAGCTGCGATAACACATTACTTATTGCCGAGCGCTGTGATGTGACTATGCGAGAAAATGAAAATCTCCTTCCACAATTTAACGTTCCCGTAGGAGAGACTGAGGATTCTTGGCTTAAAAAAGAAGCTGTGCGCGGCATGAAGGAGCGTTTAGGGGAAAAGCTGACGCCAGCACATGAATCTCGTCTTGATTATGAACTCGGTGTTATGGAAAAGATGGGGTTTCCTGGTTACTTCCTTGTAGTTGCCGACTTAGTTGGCCATGCCAAGAAAGTTGGAATTCGTGTTGGACCAGGCCGCGGATCAGCTCCAGGTTCTTTGGTTGCATACTCTCTAGGCATCACTGGTTTAGATCCACTTGAACATGGACTTTTGTTTGAGCGCTTCCTTAATCCAGAACGTATTTCTATGCCTGATATCGACTTGGACTTTGATGAGCGTCGCCGCAGCGAAATGATTCGATATGCAACTAATAAATATGGTGAAGATCGAGTTGCTCAGATCATCACATACGGAACGATTAAATCTAAGCAAGCGATTAAGGATTCAACACGCGTTCTTGGATACCCATATGTAATAGGTGAGAAATTGACCAAGGCCTTGCCGCCATCGGTTATGGGTAAAGATATTTCTCTTGGTGGGATTTTTGATTCGAAAGATGATCGCTACGGTGAAGCCGGGGAGTTCCGCTCACTCTATGAGTCTGATCCCGATTCAAAGCGAGTTGTTGATACAGCGCGTGGACTTGAAGGCTTAAAGCGTCAGTGGGGTGTTCACGCAGCCGGAGTGATCCTCTCGCGCGAACCATTGCTTGATGTCATTCCTATTCACCGCCGTGAAGCAGATGGCGCAATCATTACCCAATTCGATATGGGTGCTTGTGAATCCATTGGCTTGCTCAAGATGGACTTCTTAGGTCTTCGAAATCTTTCAGTCTTAGATGATGCCTTAATCAATATCAAAGAGAACCAAAATATTGATGTGGTGTTAGAGGATTTAACACTTGATGATAAAAAGACATATGAATTACTCTCTCGTGGAGACACTCTTGGTGTGTTCCAGCTCGATGGTGGACCTATGCGAGCGTTGCTAAAATCTATGTCCCCGGATTCATTTGAAGATATCTCAGCTGTTATCGCTCTCTACCGTCCAGGTCCAATGGGTGAGAATGCACATAACAACTACGCCGATCGCAAAAATAAGCGCAAGCCAGTTGAACCTATTCACCAAGAGCTTTCAGAACCATTACAGGAAATTCTCGGTGACACTTTTGGCCTCATTGTTTATCAGGAACAAGTTATGGCAATTGCACAAAAAGTTGCTGGCTTCTCCCTTGGGCGCGCGGATCTTTTGCGTAAGGCGATGGGTAAGAAAAACAAAGATATTTTGGATAAGGAATACATTCCATTTGAAGCGGGCATGAAGGCCAATGGTTTCTCAACTGCTGCGATCAAGCGTTTATGGGACGTTCTTATTCCATTCTCTGATTACGCTTTCAACCGAGCACACTCTGCAGGCTATGGGGTTGTCTCTTACTGGACTGCATATCTAAAAACAAACTATCCGACTGAATACATGGCCGCGCTTTTGACTAGCGTTCGAGATGATAAAGATAAATCTGCGCTTTATTTAAGTGAGTGCCGACGTATGGGAATTAATGTGCTACCACCTGATGTCAATGAATCAAATGGTGAATACACCCCTCGTGGAAAAGATATTCGATTTGGTCTTGCAGCAATTAGAAATGTTGGTGAAGGTGTTGTTGCATCAATTAAAGCTGCGCGGGAGAGTAAGGGACGTTTCGCATCATTTGGAGATTTCTTAGCAAAAGTTGATGCGCAGGTGTGTAATAAGAAGACTATTGAGTCTCTCATTAAGGCAGGAGCATTTGGCTCACTTGGAGCAACGCGCAAGGGTTTGATTGCCGTTCACTTGGAGGCAATTGATTCTGTTATCGAAAGTAAGCGCGCTGAGGCCATTGGCCAATTTGATTTATTTGGTGGAGAAGCAATCACTGAAGTATCAGGTTTGGATATTGAGATCCCAACGGGTGAGTGGGATAAGGCCATGTTGCTCAGTTATGAACGTGAGATGTTGGGGTTATATGTTTCTGATCATCCACTCTTGGGTGTTGAGCATGTGCTTCGAGCAAATACAGATATGTCTATCAGCGAATTAGTTGATGAGGGCGCTCAGCATGAATCAGTTGTCACCATCGGAGGCTTAATTACCAGCGTTACTCGAAAGGTTTCAAGGCAAGGTGCTTCATGGGCCGTGGTCACTATTGAAGATCTTGAGGGATCTCTTGAGGTTCTCTTCTTCTCCAATACTTACAATCAATATTCAATGTCATTGACTGAGGATCGAATTGTGACGGTGCGCGGTCGTGTTGATCGCCGTGAAGAGAATTTGCGTTTTACTGCTCTTGAAATGTCTATGCCAGATATTTCAGCAGGTCCCACTGGTCCTTTAGTGATCTCAATTCCTATGTCTCAATGCACTCCACCTGTGGTTGATCGCATTAAGGAAATTCTGCGCTCACATCCTGGCAAGCGAGAGGTGCATCTATCTTTAAGTGAAAATGGAAACAGCACGGTGATGAAGATTGATGCATCGGTCACAGCATCTCCATCACTGAGCGCGGATTTGAAATCAATTCTTGGGCCTAACTGCCTGGTTTAAATCCAAGTCCGCCGGAGAGAGCACAGCCGTTACAATTAGCATGTGATTCGCACCGTTGATCTTCGTGGCAAAGCCTTAAACAAGGCTGGATATAACGCCGAACTTCCGCGTGCTGCTTTAGATGTTGCCCAAGCTATGGCTCTGGTTGAGCCAATTCTGCACCGTGTTAAAACCGGTGGAGAAAGCGAACTCATAAAATTGGCACAAGAATTTGATGGAGTAACTCCTGCTTCTATTCGTGTTCCACAGCAGGCTTTAGATTCAGCGTTAGCTTCCCTAGATCCTGCAATTCGAACAGCGCTAGAGCTTTCGATTGAACGAGTGAGAAAAGTTCATAATGACCAGGTAAGAACGGATAAAACCACAGTTGTTGTTGACGGTGGCACAGTTACTGAAAAGTGGATCCCAGTAGATCGCGTGGGTCTTTACGTTCCAGGTGGACGAGCGGTATATCCAAGTAGCGTTGTCATGAATGTCGTGCCTGCACAAATTGCAAAGGTTTCATCCATTGCTGTTGCTTCACCACCACAAAAAGAGTTTGGTGGTCTGCCTCACCCGACTATTTTGGCAACGTGCGCGCTACTTGGTGTAACTGAGGTCTTTGCTGTTGGGGGAGCCCAGGCAATTGCCATGTTTGCTTATGGTGTTAAAGGTTTGTGTGAGAAGAGTGATCTGGTTACAGGTCCAGGCAATATCTATGTCGCTGCGGCAAAACGCGCTTTGCGTGGTGTGATTGGAATTGATTCAGAAGCTGGTCCAACTGAAATTGCAATCCTGGCTGACTCTACTGCTCGAGCAAGTGATGTTGCGGCAGATCTAATTAGCCAAGCTGAGCACGATGTAATAGCTGCAGCTATTTTGGTTACCGACTCAATTGATTTAGCCAGCAATGTTGAGGCCGAACTTAAGATTCAAATTGGAAAGACCAAGCACAAGGAACGAATCACAGCTGCCCTTTCAGGCGTTCAGTCAGCAATTGTCTTAGTTGATGACATGAAGCAAGGAATTGATGTTGTCAACGCTTATGCTGCAGAACATTTAGAAATACAGACTAAGAACGCTCGCGAAGATGCCGCACAGATTAGAAACGCTGGAGCAGTCTTTATCGGACGTTTCTCACCTGTTTCACTAGGTGATTACTCGGCAGGCTCTAACCACGTCCTGCCTACAGGTGGATGTGCTTGTCACTCAAGTGGATTATCTGTTCAGACATTTCTGCGTGGACTTCACTTCATTGAATACGGTGAAAAAGCTTTTACTGATTTAGTGCCAACGGTTGTGACGCTAGCTAATTCAGAAGACTTACCTGCACATGGACAAGCAATGACAATTAGATTGGAAAATTCGTAAATGAATTGGCCAACGTGGTTGCCATTGCGCAAGGACTTGACTCCGCTTACTCCTTATGGCGCACCGCAGGTTCCTGCCCAAGCTTCACTGAACACTAATGAAAATCCGTATTCGCCTTCGCCGGCTCTGCAGAAAGCGATCGCTGATGCTGTGATGGTTGCGGCTGCGAATTTGAATCGCTATCCCGATCGTGATGCCAATGAACTACGAACTAAGTTGGCCGGCTATATCAATTCAACGGCTAAG